>JAESFX010000040.1_pt1 | contig 280554 bp, 296 predicted proteins | sample 9269501 | NCBI WGS metagenome assembly JAESFX01 (sample SAMN14515570, study PRJNA621655) | algae metagenome | isolation source: Desmonostoc geniculatum HA4340-LM1 and co-occurring heterotrophs from cave... | place: USA: Maniniholo cave, Kauai, Hawaii | collected 2009-07-28 | reverse complement strand
TGGCGGGCAAAGCCTTGGGGCCGTCCGGATAGATATTCTTGTCGGCCATAAACCCCCGTTGCAATTCGCAACCTTTACCCGCATCTAGCTGGAAACGGACGCCTTAATGACAGGAAATCACATGACTGCAACTTTGTTCGACCCCATCACCCTCGGCGCGATTCAAGCGCCCAACCGGATCATCATGTCGCCGCTTACCCGCGGGCGCAGCAGCGACGGGCATGTGCCGGTAAGCAACCTGAAAGCCGATTATTACAGCCAGCGTGCGAGTGCGGGCCTCATGATCGCCGAAGCCACCGGCATTTCGCAGGAAGGCCTGGGTTGGCCCTCGGCTCCCGGCATATGGTCGGACGCGCAGGTCGAAGCATGGAAACCGGTAACCAAGGCCGTCCACGACGCCGGCGGGCAGATCATCCTCCAGCTCTGGCACATGGGCCGCCTTGTGCATTCCGATTTTCTCGATGGCGCGCAGCCGGTGTCCTCGTCGGCAACCACCGCGCCGGGTGACGCCCATACTGCTGAAGGCAAGAAGCCTTATGTGGAGGCACGGGCGCTCGAAACTTCAGAAATCCCGCGCATTATCGCCGACTATGTCCATGCCGCGAAAAACGCCATCGCCGCCGGTTTCGATGGTGTGCAGATCCACGGTGCCAACGGCTATCTGATCGACCAGTTTCTGCGCGACAATTCGAACTTCCGGACCGACGAATATGGCGGCCCGATCCAAAACCGCATCCGCTTGTTGCGCGAAGTCACGCAAGCGGTGGCCGATGCCGTGGGTGCCGACCGCACCTCGGTTCGTCTTTCGCCTAATGGCGAAACGCAGGGCGCGGACGACAGCAATCCGGTGGCTTTGTTCACCGCCGCTGCCGCCACGCTGCAGGAGATCGGCATCGCTTTCCTCGAACTGCGCGAAGTGAAGCCTTATGGCAATTTCGGCCGCACCGATGTGCCGCGTGTCTCGCCTGAGATCCGCAAGGTGTTCACCGGTCCGCTGATCCTCAATCAGGAATATACCAAGGAGCTGGCCGACGAAGATCTGACGTCTGGCCTTGCTGATGCAATAAGCTTCGGACGGCCGTATATTAGCAACCCTGACCTTGTGGAGCGGCTGCGGAGCGGTGCTGAGTTGACCCCCGACAATTACCGCACATGGTATTCGCCTGGGCCCGAAGGCTATACCGACTATCCCGCGCTCGAAACCGTAAACGCCTGATATTGACCTCTAGCCCATTCCGGCGCAACCTCTGCGCCGGGGAGAGGGCACATGCGCAAAATCGGGAAATTCGTGCTTGGCGCGGTTGCGCTAGTGGCGATTGTCGTCGGGGCGTTTTTCGGCTGGCGACAATGGCAGGACCGAAGCGTCGTCGAAGCGGCGCGCGAGGCGCAGGTGGTTTCGGACAAGGAAGTCACCAGCGGCATCGCCACCAAATTGCTTTGGGGCGACACGCATCTCCATACTGCCAACTCGATCGACGCCTTCGGTTTCGGTGCAAAGCTAGGCCCGGAAGAGGCGCTGCGTTTCGCGCGCGGCGAAGAGGTCACCTCCACCTGGGGACTCAAGGCAAAACTGGACCGCCCGCTCGATTTCCTTGTCATCGCCGACCATTCGGGCGGGCTGGGTGCAACAAAAATGATTTACGATGCGCCGCGAATGATGCTGCGCGATCCCACACTCCGCCGCTGGCACGACACGATGCACGAAGGGCCGGACGGTATGCTGGCGGTCACCGCCGAGATTATCGACCGCGCGGGACGAAACGACATGCCGGAAGCGCTGAACGACCCCGAGCGAGCGCGCAAGAATACGACAAGTATCTGGACAGCGCACAGCACCACAGTCGAGCGCTATAACGAACCGGGCAAGTTCACTGCTTTCATGGGTTTCGAATATACGCTGATGCCCGGCGGCAACAATTTGCACCGCGTGGTCATGTTCCGCGACGGCAAGAGCCGCACCGACCAGGTACTGCCCTACGACCCCGGGCAAGGCGACGCGCCAGTCGCGCAGCTGTGGGACTATATGGACAATTACGAGCGCGTCACCGGCGGCAAGGCGCTGGCGATTCCACACAACAGCAACCTGTCGAACGGCATGATGTTCGAAATGGTCGGCCCGAACGGCGGACCGATGTCCGCCGATTACGCCCGACGCCGCGCCGGGCGCGAGCCTTTGGTCGAGATTACGCAGATCAAGGGCGACAGTGAGGCGCATCCGTTCCTTTCGACCAACGACGAATTTGCCGGCTTCGGCACCGCAGGATGGGATCTGGGCAACCTCACCATGCAAGCGAAAAAGACGCCGGATATGTTCGCAGGCGAATATATCCGGGAGGCATTGAAGCGCGGCCTCGCCATTGAAAAGGCAACGGGGGTGAACCCTTATAAATTCGGCCTGATCGGCTCGACCGATAGCCATACCGGCCTTGCCACCGGCGACGAAGACAATTTCTTCGGCAAGCATTCGGGCGGCGAGCCCAATAAGGACCGCGCCTCCGATGCGCAGAATCTCGGGACGCGGCAGGGCCGGTTCGGCTGGCATTATCTGGCGGGCGGCTATGCTGCGGTTTGGGCAACGGCAAACACCCGCGCGGCAATTTTCGACGCCATGATGCGGCGCGAGGTCTATGCAACCACTGGCCCGCGCATGGCGGTGCGTGTCTTTGGCGGCTGGGATTTTTCGGACGCCGATTTCGACGGCGATTGGGTGAAGGCCGGCTATGCGCGTGGTGTGCCGATGGGGGCCGATCTGAAGGCGGGCAACGGTTCGCCCAAATTTCTCGTGTCGGCACTCAAGGACCCGATGGGCGCCAATCTCGACCGCGTGCAGATCGTCAAGGGCTGGGTAGATAGTTCGGGCAGGTTGCAGGAAAAGGTCTTCGACATCGTTTGGGGCGATGCCGACAAAAGGGCGAGAGCCGCGAACGGGAAATTACCGCCGGTGGGCGACACCGTAGACATTTCCAACGCGAGCTATAGCAACAGCATCGGCGATCCCGAACTGCGGACCGTATGGGCAGACCCCGAATTCGACCCAGCGATCCGCGCCTTTTATTATGTCCGTGTGCTGGAGATCCCGACGCCGCGATGGGTGCTGTTCGATGCGCTACGCTATGGCGCGAAGCTGCTGCCGGGAACCGAACTCAAGGCGCAGGAGCGGGCTTACTCGTCACCTATCTGGTATAACCCGAAAAAAACAGCCTAAACTCTGGCGACAGCTCGAGGCGTCAGCTTCGAATTTTTTACCAAAAGAAAAAAGGAAAAAGCAAGAAGGCGGTCAGTCTGAGCGCATAGCTTTTGACTTTGACAAAACCCCTTATTTCTTATTTTCTTTTTTCTTCTAACGAAAAAATCGAAGCGTCGTCGTTACTCGGCCTCGATCTCGGCCAAAATCGGATCGGGGTCGGCAATCCCCATCAACCGCCGCATCGCCAGTCGCGCCAGCCGCTGCATTTCGACCTTGCGCCGCGCCGCGGCCAACGGAACCAAAGCCGCCGGTCGTGCGATTTCGGCATCATAGGCATCTGCGACGATAAGCCCCGCACGCTCGGGCAGGAAAGCTTCGCCATCGAGCGGGCCGATGTCGAACCCCGCAGGCACCGCCCAGAAAAAGCGGTCGCAAAAATCGAGATATTCTGGCCATTTCTGGTCGCCCAAAAGGTCGGCGCGGCTGCACTTGATTTCGACGATGATAATCTCGCCCTTAGCGTTGATTCCCATCAGGTCGGCGCGGCGATGGTTGCGCAAGCCCACTTCGGGCTGGACCATGATCTGGTTGCGCAGGAACAATCGCGAGACGCCGCGCGCCACTGCGGCGGCACCACAAATGGAATCGACAGGAGCAAGCGAGGCCATGACCGCTGATTAGAACATCGTGAGAACAAAATAAAGGCCCCAAAAGCGGGGCCTTTACATCATGCGCTATTTTCCGACGATCAACGGTAGAAAATATGATTGTCGATGCTGCCGAGCCGCGTCAGCCGCCAGCCGGGCGAAACATAACGCGCATGGAAGAACAAAGCACCTTCGACGGGGCTTTTCCAGCTATTCGACAGCGCGATCCGGCTGATGGCAACGGCGTTGCGCCAATGCTGGCTGCCGGTAGCAATCGGGGGCATTTTGCCACCGCGCACAAAGGAAAACTGGCTTTTCTGGTAGACGACGCCGCACAGCGAAGTCGGGAAGCGGCCCGATTTGGCGCGCGCCATCACGACGCGGGCAACTGCGAGCTGGCCGTTGAGCGATTCGCCCTTCGATTCGAAATAAACCGCACCGGCAAGGCAGCGTTCTTCGGCGTCGAGCGGTTCGCTGACGTCCTGTTCGCGCACAAGTTCGGCAAGCGACGAAGCCGAAATGGCTTCAGGCTGGCCGTCGTCTGAATTTTTGGGTTCGGCTTCCATGGTCGGCGCACCGCCATTACCGGGAACAAAAATGATGTCGCCATTGTCTGCCAGCGTTGCCGTAACCTTGCCGTCCTTGGCAAGTTCGGCTTTCTGCTGGTCCGCTGCAATCTGCGCGGTATCGATGACGATGGTGGTCGCGCCAAGCGCGGTGCTCTGGTCGTTGCCAATAGCAAAACCTGCATCTGCGGCGATCACGCCTGCGATCAGGGTACAGGAAATGGCCGCGACAGACGCAGCCCGAAACATTTTCAACATTAAACGTACATTAAAGCGGCGGCAGCAGCGGAGGAGCCTTTGATATTCTATTCTGGCCCATCTTTTGTTGCATCCGACTTGCGTGTTTGTCCGGTCACCCCATTTGTGTCCCGCGTGACAACCTTCGCTACTCGTTCATCTGGCATTTATTGTGCAGCGCAACAAAGTCAAGCTAGGGTTCCCAGAAACCGGTTCAACCGTTCTGTCGATGCGACGTCCAGTTCGAGCACCCACAAATCGGGGTCCTGCGCCACGCGCTTTTGCCAGTATGCGACAATTTCTTTTTCATTTTCATTGGCTTGAGGAGCAACAGGCCGCCAAATTGCCTCGCCGTCGAGTGGCCGAAAGCGTTCGAAAAGAACCGGATTTGCGCCCTTGACCTGCCCGATGAGCAAGATTGTGCCGGACGTTCCGTCGCCTTTGCGCAATATTGTTACAAAGTCACCATTGGCCTCGACCAGCCGCCGGATCGCTGAAACTTGGAACTCGGTTGTGAGCCTGGGTTCAGGCAGCGTCGCGCTCGTCGGATAATGCCAGCAGCGCAAACATCGCTGCAGAATCGGCGGCTCCACGCAATTGCGTGCGGAATTTCTCGTCGCGGAACAGCCGCGAAATCTCGGCAAGAGCTCGCAAATGCGATGCGCCGTCCTGCGCCGGAGAAACCAGTGCGCACACCAGATCGACCGGCTCGTCATCGACCGCATCATAGTCGACCGGCTTGGCCAGCCGCGCGAAAACGGCGACCGGCGTGTCGATGCCGTTGACCTTGCAATGCGGGATCGCGGTACCGCCGCCAAAGCCCGTCGGGCCCAGCCGTTCGCGTTCGACCAGCCCGTCATGGACATTGTCCGCATCGAGCGAATAATTTTCGGCGGCGACGGCCGAAAGGCGTGCGAGCAGGTCCGGTTTGCCCGTGCAAACCAGATTCGCGGAGACGGCCCCTTCGACAAGCCTAGTGGAAATTCGAATCATTTTATCGTTTCATCGCGTCCGGTTGCGACCCCGGAAGCAAGCCCCAAATCTTTGAAAAATTTTACATTTTGTCCTGAGAGGCGGCCGATTTCAAAAGTCAGGATTTCGGTTCAACCCACCCGATCGTGCCATCTTCGCGGCGGTAAACCATATTATGCCGTCCAGTTCCAGTGTTTTTAAAGAGCAAAGCCGGCGTGTTGCGCAAATCCATCAGCATCACCGCATCGGAAACCGTCGATTCGGGAATGTCGACGCTCATTTCAGCCACGATCACCGGGGAGTCAGGCGCCGGCTCTTCTTCGCCCAGGCCTTTTGCATCGAATACGGTGTACGCTGCCTCTTCTTCCCGGAGCGCATGCGCCGACTGGCTGTGCCGGTCCTGCAGGCGGCGCATATAGCGGCGCAATTGTTTTTCGATCTTGTCCGCCGCCTGGTCGAGTGCGACGTGCGCGTCCTGTGCTTCGCCGCGACCCTTGAGCACTAGCCCCTGCATCACATGCATCACGATATCGCTGGTAAAACCGTCATGCGGGCCGCGGCCGAATGTGGCGGTCGATGACAGTGCCTTTGAAAAATATTTCTCGCTGATGCCGCTCAGGCGCTTTTCGACATGGCCTTGTAAGGCTTCACCGGTTTCGACCTGATGTCCTGAAACCCTGATATCCATTGCCTGTCTCCTTCTTCTGTTTTGCAAGCGACCTAATTTGCTGCTCCCCGGTCGTTCCAAAGCGCGTCGGGGATGGCTTCTATAAATGCTGCGTGGCGTTCCAGTTCCTCTGTCGAGGCAACATGCGGGCGCGGTGCTCGATATTCGCGCTCTACGGCTTTAGCAGCAGCAGCAGCAGCAACTGTATCGGTATCGACTTCCGGTGCCAGCCCAAGCCCGATCTGCCGACCGCCGGTCAATTCGATATAAAGATGCGCCAGCAATTCGGCGTCGAGCAATGCGCCATGCTTGACGCGATGGCTGCGGTCGATGCCATAGCGGGTGCAGAGCGCATCCAACGACAATTTCGCTCCTGGATGGCGGACCCGCGCCAGCGCGACGGTGTCGATCATCCGTTCCATCGAAACAAGCGCCTGCCCGCACCGTTCCAGCTCGTTGTTGAGAAAGCCGAAATCGAAGCTGGCATTATGCGCAACCAAAGGCGAATCGCCGATAAATTCCAGCAGTTCCTCAACCTTGTGCGCGAACAGCGGCTTGTCGGACAGGAAGCGGTCGGAAAGGCCATGCACCTGCTCCGCCGCAGACGGCATCGCGCGTTCGGGGTTGAAATAGGCGTGGAAGGTGTTGCCGGTCATCACCCGACCGACCATTTCGATACATCCTATTTCGACCATCCGGTCCCCGCTCAGGGGATCAAAGCCCGTCGTTTCGGTATCGAAGATAATCTCTCGCATTCTGTGGATAATGTGAGCCTGTTCGGAGCGTTATGCAAGACCCGCGCGCAGCTTTTTGACAAGTCGCGCCACATCCCGCCGCGTGCCTTCCATCGGCTGGCCGGTGTCGATGATATGATCGGCGCGGGCGCGCTTGTCCGCATCGGGCATCTGGAGTGCAAGGATATGCTCCAATCGCTCAGGCGTCATTCCCGGACGTGCCAGCACTCTTTGGCGCTGCACCTCGGCCGGTGCGGAAACGACGACAGTGACATCGACATGCTCGTTGCCGCCGGTTTCGAACAGGAGCGGGATGTCGAACAGGACCATGTCGGCATCTTTATGCTCTTTCAGGAAGATGGCACGGTGCCGCGCGACTGCCGGATGAATCAACGCTTCGAGACGCGCCAGCCGGGCGCGGTCGCCGAGTACAGCGGCGCCAAGCGCCTTGCGGTCAACGCCTCCCGGTCCGGTGGTTCCTGCAAACAGTGCTTCAATTTCAGCGACCAGCTCGCCGCCTGCCGCCTGCATTTTATGTACAGCGGCATCGGCATCAAACACCGGCGCCCCCTCATCGGCAAACATGGCCGCAACCGCCGATTTGCCCATGCCGATCGAGCCGGTAAGACCGATAGTGAGTGGCTTTTTCATGTCAGCAGCTTCGCGCGCAGTTCGTCCTCGCCGTCGTGCGACGGAGCCTGTCCGAAGAAGAGTTCGAACGCGACCGCCGCTTGCCCCACCAGCATTTCAAGGCCGTCCACCGTTTCCAGTCCACGCTCGCGCGCGGCTTTCAGAAGTTGTGTTTCAATGGGCGCGTAAACCAGATCGTAAACCAGAGCATGGTCCGGCAGCGGTGCGAGTTCGATATTAAACGGCTCCTGCCCCTTCATCCCTAGCGGGCTTGCGTTGACCAGCAATGCAGCATCGGGCAGCCGCGCATCGAGCGGCAGGACCTGCCCCTTCAACCCGAAATGCGCGAGCAGGCCCGCCGACTTCAATGCGTTGCGCGCGAGGATCACGACCTCGCCGACATCGGCCTGCGCCAGTGCGAACAGCACTGCCCGCGCCGCGCCGCCCGCGCCGACGACGATAGCCGTCTCGCCCGCCAAGGGCAGGTCGGCTATGGGTCCGTAGAATCCGGCGGCATCGGTGTTGGTGCCGACCAGGGCGCCTTTCTCATCGCGAAAGACCGTGTTGATCGCGCCTATCGACCCGCGCACATCGCCGGGGTCGGTGACAAAATCGAGCGCAGCAATCTTATGCGGAATGGTGATATTGCATCCGCGCCAATTCCTATCTTCGGCTCGTTCGGCAAAATAATCGGCGAGCTGCTCGGGCTGCACATCATGCGCGCGATAGTCGGCAACGATGCCCAGCTGTTCGAGCCAAAACCGATGAATCAACGGCGACTTCGAATGCGCGATAGGATGTCCGATGACTTCGGCGAACTTCATTGGGGCAGCAAGCCCCTTATCCGCAAATAGTCAAGCACATGGAGCAGCGGCAGGCCGATGATCGTGAAATGGCTGCCTGAAACGCTGGCAAAAAGCTGGGCGCCTTCCGCCTCAATCCGGTAGCAGCCGACGCAATGGCGGATATGCTCCCAATGCTGCGTCACATAATCGTCGATAAAGGCGTCGCTCAGCGGCCGCATTGTCATCTGTGCGGTATCGACGATCCGCCAGACAGGCTCGCCATTTTCGCAGATGACCGCAGCGCTGATCAGCCGGTGGCTTTTGCCCGACAGCTTTGCCAAATGCGCTTTGGCCTCGTCGATGTTTTCTGGCTTATCGAGCAACTCGCCCTCGGCGGTTACCAAAATCTGGTCGCAGCCAAGGACCAGATCGGTGGGAAATTTGCGCGACAGTTTGCGCGCCTTGGCCTCGGCCAGCGCATCGGCGATATCGCGCGGCTTGGCACCATCGGCGGCCATTGCCTGCTTGATGCTGTCTTCATCGACCAAAGGCGTATGCGCATCTACCGCGACTCCGGCGGCGCGCAGCATCGCAATCCGTCCCGCGCTTTGCGAAGCCAGAATCAGCGCCACTAAACCGCCGCCTGCTTCAACTCGCGTTCGTTGAACAGGTTGATGATTGCGGCTGCGCTCTCCTCGATCGAGCGCCTGGTGACATCGAGCACCGGCCAGTCATTATCGGCAAACATCCGCCGCGCATGCGCGACCTCCGCTTTCACTTTTTCCTCGTCGACATAATCGGTGTCGGGCGACTGGTTCAGCGACAGCAGCCGGTTACGGCGAACCTGGATCAACCGGTCGGCGCTGGTCACCAGCCCGATGACCATCGGATGCCGGAGCGTGAACAGGATCGGTGGCGGCGGCGCTTCGACGACGATGGGAATGTTCGCGGTCTTGTAGCCACGGTTGGCGAGGTAAATGCTTGTCGGTGTTTTCGAGGTCCGCGAAACCCCCGCCAATATGATGTCCGCCTCTTCCCAATTTTGCGAATTGATGCCGTCGTCATGCGCGATGGTGAACTGGATCGCCTCGACCCGTGCGAAATAGGCTGCGTCCATGACATGCTGCCGCCCCGGTCGCGCCTTGGCTTCCTCGCCGAGCATATTGGAGAGCGCATCACTCACCGCATCGAGCGCGGCGACCGCAGGCAGGCCCAAGGCGCGGCAACGGGTTTCGAGCTTGCGCCTTGTGTCACGGTTGACCAAGGTGAACAGCACCAGTCCCGGGTTGGCTGCGACATCGACCAATATCCGGTCGAGATGGTTTTCAGAGCGCACCATCGGCCAGAAATGTTTGACCACATCGTCGTTGCGGTCGAACTGTGCCAGCGCCGCCTTGGCGATATTCTCTAGCGTCTCGCCGGTGGAATCCGACAATAGATGCAAGTGAAAACGTTGGCTCATTTGGCAACTGTGTTGAGATGCTGGGGATAAAGCAAGGGACAAAATCGGCGCCTCTATTTGCTCCCCGCTACCGGCTAATCAACTCTCGATTCGGGCACAGACTGTCCACATGGGCAAAGCGCTTTGCACAGCCTGTGGATAATGGGGACAGGTGATGCGACTCGTTTGGAATCGCCTTGTCGTTGCCGGTCAATATGTTGGCAATATCCGCAAAAGCTTTTAAGGCAGGGCTTCTCAACAGCCCATCATCTTTCATCATCCTTTATATAAATAAATATTTTGATTGGAGTGACTGCCCCGATGTCAGCGCATGGCCCAAAGAAACTGCTCAACGTGCTGAAGGGCAATCGTGAAGAAGTGCCACCGATCTGGCTTATGCGACAGGCCGGACGCTACCTTCCCGAATATCGCGAACTGCGCGCACAAAAGGGCGGCTTTCTCGAACTCGCCTATGACAGCGATTCAGCCGCCGAAATCACCCTACAGCCGATCCGCCGTTTTGGCTTCGACGGCGCGATCCTGTTTTCAGACATTCTCGTCATCCCGCACGCCATGGGACAGGATCTGTGGTTCGAAACCGGCGAAGGGCCACGGCTTGCGCCCCGTCTTGCCGAAAGCATGCTGGGCGAACTGACGCCCGTGCCGCAAAGGCTGACTCCGGTATTCGAAACCGTCCGCAAGGTCCGCGCAGCTCTACCTGATACCACCACCTTCCTGGGCTTCGCAGGAAGCCCCTGGACCGTCGCGACCTATATGGTCCACGGCCAAGGCAGTAAGGACCAGTCCGAGGCCCGCCGCATGGCGCATGGCGAACCCGCACGCTTCGCGGGGCTTATCGATGCCATCATCACCGCCACCGTCGATTATCTCGCAGGCCAGATCGAGGCCGGCGTCGACGCGGTGCAATTGTTCGATAGCTGGGCCGGATCGCTTAGCCCTGCGCAGTTCGAAAAATGGGTGATCGCTCCCAATGCCGAAATCGTCCGCCAGCTAAAGGCGCGCCATCCCGACACGCCGATCATCGGTTTTCCAAAGGGCGCGGGCGGCAAGCTTGCGGCCTATGCCAGTGAAACCGGAGTCGATGCGCTCGGCCTCGACGAAACGGTAGACCCCGAATGGGCAAATCGTGAGGTGCCGCAGGGGATGCCGGTGCAGGGCAATCTCGACCCGCTGGCGCTGATCGCTGGCGGTGCGGATTTGCAAGCTGCGGTTGAGCGCATCCTGTCGGCCTTCGAAGGTCGCCCGCATATCTTCAACCTCGGCCACGGCATCTTGCCCGACACGGCAATCGAGAATGTCGAAACCTTGTTGAGACTGGTTAGAAAGTCGTCGTAAGTTATCGTCACCCCCGCGTAGGCGGGGGTCTAGGGCGTCCGTGCGTGAACGCCTGAGATCCCTGCTTTCGCAGGGATGACGGTTGGGAAGATGATAGAATGGATATACTCGCTGTGCTCTATTACTGGCTAAAATCCGCGCATATCATTTTCGTGATTTTCTGGATGGCCGGGCTGTTCATGCTGCCGCGCTTCTTCGTCTACCATCAGGAAAGTGCGCTCGGTTCAGAAGAAGCCGCCAAATGGGTCGAGCGCGAAGCGAAGCTCATCAAGATCATCCTCAACCCGTCGATCATCATCGTCTGGGTCGTGGGCCTTGCGCTCGCCTGGCATATCGGCGCGATGCAGGACGGCTGGTTCCACGCCAAATTGCTCTTCGTGCTGGGACTATCAGCCTATCATGGCTGGATCATCGGCTATGCGAAAAAACTGGCGCGCGGCGAGCGGCAGCTAACCGGTAAGCAACTCAGGTTGCTCAACGAGGTTCCGGGGATTGCGGCAGCGATTATCGTTGTGCTGGTGGTGGCGAAGCCATTTTGAGCCAGCGTCCTATTTCGGATCTGCAGTTAGCCACCCAACGACTAATCGCTCATAATCAACATAGGGGATTTTCTCGGACTCAAACTCAAAAGTCTCCGCCAAGGCAGGTAGATCGATGATAAAGTGGTCGTACAGCCGGACAATCTTGGTACTGCTCGAAATTTGTCTCCTGGAAACATTGGCCAGCCAGTCCCGGGTTTCGCGCACAGCTTCTTTGGGCTTTCCTCGATGCTCGTGGATATCCATCCCGGCAAGATCGGAAATGAACTTCTGGTACCGAAACTGCTCTACGTCCAAAATCAATAGCCGCTTATCACTCTGTGCTTTGTCACCGTAACGCTTTGCACCGAGGAAAAGGCCGAGTTCGAGCGGCATGTTAAACCGAGGCAGTTGGTTTTTGTCGTCAAGCTCGGTCCTTGAGAGGTCATGAATCCCGTAACGGCATTCTTCGATGATGTTGTAAAGCTTGTCGATTCTGGTCTGGCCGCCATCGTCCAGTTCGCGGGCGGATCGAGGCCGGAATCCACATGCATATATGGTGAATATCAATGCTTGGAATATTGGATTGAAATCGGCATCGAACGGACAATTTATGAATACATCGTCCGTCGATAGCCGTGGAAGTGCCAAAACTTATTTCGTCGAGCTATGAACTGTGTTTGCAGCCGAGCGCGCTTTGGCAATTGTGACGGTGCCGCCTTTTGTCGCTGGGGCAAGTACGAACTGGCCAGTCATGGCGCTACGCGCAATTTTTTTTGCGCTGCCAACAGACTTGTTTTTACGAACTGAAGGTGCGGTTGCCATGCAGTTGATATGCGCATTTCTATGAAATTTTGCAAGCGACATTGAAAAACGCTGTCCTACAGCCATCCGAATCAGGCATATACTGCCAGATGAAGGACTTGGCTTTTCCTCATTCGACCACGACCCTGCTTCGGGGGCGGGTTACGGACGTCCCCGACAGCCCGTGGAGGTGCCAACTTATTGCCAGCTTCCGCTGCAAAGGCGCTGTTTTCCGTGGAAGCTATCGTCACGCTGTCCGCAGAGTTGACGTAGCGCCAATCGCGGCTTATTCGATGCCCAAGCCCGTCCTGGGCGTGAGGCGCGATCTTTCACAACAACCGCGCCACCAAACTTACCAACTCCATCCGGTTGCTTTTACGAAACCGGCTGTCATTTCGGGCCATACGCCCCACACACGGAATTTTTTATGCATTTGAAAGAGCTGAAAAGCAAAAACCCCGCCGACCTCGTTTCGATGGCCGAAGAACTCGGCGTCGAGGGCGCATCGACGCTGCGCAAGCAGGATTTGATGTTCGCGATCCTCAAGGAAGTCGCGGAAGATGGCGAACAGATTATGGGCCTTGGCACCATCGAAGTCCTGCCCGACTCGTTCGGCTTCCTGCGCTCGCCCGAAGCGAATTATCTGGCCGGTCCCGACGATATTTATGTCTCGCCCAATATGGTCCGCCAGTTCGGCTTGCGCACCGGCGATACCGTCGAAGGCGAAATTCGCGCGCCCAAGGATGGCGAGCGCTATTTTGCGCTGACGAAAGTGCTCAAAGTCAATTTCGACGATCCCGAGGCGGTCCGCCACCGAGTCAATTTCGACAACCTCACGCCGCTCTATCCCGACGAGAAGCTGACCCTCGACTCGCTCGATCCGACGGTCAAGGACAAGTCGGCGCGCGTCATCGACATTGTCAGCCCGCAGGGCAAGGGCCAGCGCGCCTTGATCGTCGCGCCGCCGCGCACGGGTAAGACTGTGCTGTTGCAGAACATCGCGCGCGCGATTACCGATAACCATCCCGAGGTGTTCCTCATCGTCCTGCTGATCGACGAGCGGCCAGAGGAAGTCACCGACATGCAGCGCTCGGTGAAGGGCGAGGTCGTTTCCTCGACCTTCGACGAACCCGCCACCCGCCACGTCCAGGTCGCCGAAATGGTGATCGAAAAGGCCAAGCGCCTCGTCGAGCACAAGCATGACGTTGTCATCCTGCTCGACTCAATCACACGCCTCGGCCGTGCCTACAACACCGTCGTCCCCAGCTCGGGCAAGGTGCTGACCGGCGGCGTCGATGCCAACGCGCTGCAGCGCCCCAAGCGCTTCTTCGGCGCGGCGCGGAACATCGAGGAAGGTGGTTCGTTGTCGATTATCGCAACCGCCCTGATCGACACGGGCAGCCGCATGGATGAAGTTATTTTCGAAGAATTCAAGGGCACGGGCAACTCCGAAATCGTGCTCGACCGCAAGGTTTCGGACAAGCGCATCTTCCCCTCGCTCGATGTCGGCAAGTCCGGCACGCGCAAGGAAGAATTGCTGGTCGAGGAAGGCAAGCTCAAGAAAATGTGGGTGCTTCGCCGCATCCTCATGCAAATGGGCACCGTCGATGCGATGGAGTTCCTGCTCGACAAGATGAAGGATTCGAAGACCAACGAGGATTTCTTCGATTCGATGAACCAGTAAGCACGACAGGGTTTGATTATGTTCGATTTTCTTTTGGCCACGGCGGCTACTGCAACGTCGCTCGGCGGACCTGCCGAGATGTGGCAGGCTATTGTCACGGATTTCTCCAACATTACCGAGCCTTCTGCGATGGCGGCGTTCGTCCAGGTCTTGTTGATCGACCTTGTGCTAGCGGGCGACAATGCCATTGTCGTCGGCGCCCTCGCCGCCGGGCTTCCTGCCGACCAGCGACGGAAGGTTATCATCATCGGTGTTTTGGCGGCGCTCGTGCTGCGCATCGCTTTTGCGCTGGTTGTTTCCCAATTGCTTCAGGTCATCGGCCTGATCTTCATTGGCGGTCTGCTCTTGATCTGGGTGGCATGGAAAATGTGGCGCGAGCTGCATCATGCTGGCCAGTCATCGGGTTCACCCGAAGTTCACGGCGATGAAACGTCGGGCTTGCGTCCGGCCAAGAGCTTCGCAGGGGCGGCTTGGGCAGTGGCCGTTGCCGATGTCAGCATGAGCCTGGACAATGTCCTCGCCGTTGCTGGCGCTTCACGAGATCACCCCGGCATCATGATTGTGGGGCTGATCTTCGCGGTCCTGTTAATGGGTGTCGCGGCGAACATCATTGCAAAATATATCGAACGCTATCGGTGGATCGCCTATGTCGGGCTGGCCGTGATTGTGTATGTCGCCGGCAAGATGATCTATGACGGTTGGGTCGATCCCGCCGTGGGAATTGGCACGCTGTTCGGCTGATTTGCGTAAAGACGGTGGGCCGGACGGTGTTCCGGCCCGTCGACGATCAGCGCAGATTTTCGGCGAAAAACGCTGCTGTGCGTGAATCTGCAAGCTTCGCCCCAGCATCGTCCCGCCGGTCGCCCATCTCGGTGGCGAAGCCGTGGTCGAGGCCTTCATAGTCGTGGAGCGTTACCTTCGGATGGCTGTTCAGCCCCGCATGAATCGCCGCTTGTGCCTCGGGGCCGACAAGATGGTCGGCGGTGGGAATATGGAGCATGAGTGGGTTGGCGATGGCGTGGCTCTCATTCAGCATCTGGTCGATCATCACGCCATAATAGCCCACTGACGCGCTGATATCGGTGCGCGTGGCGGCCATGTAAGCGAGCTTGCCGCCGAGGCAGTAGCCGACACAGCCGACTTTTTGCATCGGTGCTTGGCCGGATAGACCACCGCGGATGGCATGGATGGTGGCTTCGATATCCTTCACACCGTGATTGGCGTCATATTGCCCGAAATAGCCGAACGCTTCCTGCAATTCGGCCTCGATATCGGGGTTGAGTTCGACGCCAGGGGCGAAGCGCCAGAACAGATCGGGCGCGACCGCGAGATAGCCTTCGGCTGCCAGGCGGTCGCATTTCTGGCGGATGCCCGGATTGACCCCGAAGATTTCCGGGATCACAATGATCGCGGCTTTGGCTGTGCCAGTAGGCGCGGCACAATAAGTAGGAAAGAGCGCATCCTCGTCCAACGCGCCGATCTTGATCATCTCGCCCATCATGCTCTCCTCGAATGAAATTGCCCCTTTTGTGTATGTCACTATAGTGTCCGCCGCAATGTACGAAGGGGAGAGCTGGCCATGAAATTCAATATCGAAGTCGATACCACACCCGAAGAGGTCCGCCGCCTGGTCGGCTTGCCGGACCTGTCCGATGTGCACGAGGTCTATCTGGAGCGCATGAAGGCGGTCGCCGAAAAGGGCATTACCCCCGACATGATGCAGCAGATGATCCGCAACTGGGTGCCGATGGGCGACCAGAGCATGGATTTTATCAAGAGCCTGATGGGTGGGCTTGCGAGCGGTGGTTTGGGTAGCGGCGGCAAGGACAAAAAGTAACTCTCAACGATGGACGCCGCTGACACGATCTTCGCGCTGTCGAGCGGCGCGCCACCGGCGGCGATTGCGATTATCCGGATCAGCGGGCCTGCGGCGTTCGACGCGGTGCGGGCGTTGGCGGGGCGGATTCCACCGCCGCGCAGGGCATCGCTGGCCGACCTCAAAAATCCGGAAACCGACGAAATACTGGACCGCGGGCTGATATTGACCTTTCCCGGGCCGGACAGTGCCAGCGGCGAGGACTTGGCTGAGCTGCATTTGCATGGCGGGCGTGCTGTCGTGCGCGCGGTCGAGGCGGGTCTGGCATGCATGCCCGGCCTGCGCCGGGCCGATCCGGGCGAGTTCACCCGCCGCGCTTTCCTGAACGGCCGGATCGATCTCAACGAGGCCGAAGGTCTGGCCGATTTGCTGTCCGCCGAAACCGAATGGCAACGCCGCGCGGCCGGCGCGATGATGGGCGGGGCTTTCAGCGCCGCAGTGGAAGGCTGGCGACAGGAGGTGTTGCGGCTGTCGGCCTTGACTGAGGCCGAGCTTGACTTTTCCGACGAAGGAGATGTCGATTCGCAAGATAACTTAAAAATAACAGATGCTTGTATAAGGCTTCATGACGCCATCGGCGCGTTGCTGGCCGTTCCGGCAGCGGAGAAATTGCGCGATGGCTTGCGCGTGGTGCTGGGCGGGCCGCCCAACAGTGGAAAGTCCACGCTGCTCAACGCGCTGGTTGCGCGCGACGCGGCCATTGTCTCGGATATTGCTGGGACAACCCGCGACACCATCGAAGTCCCGGTCGCGCTGGACGGTATTCCACTGGTCTTCATCGATACCGCAGGCCTACGTGAAAACACCGGTGATCGTATCGAGGCGATGGGTATCGAACGTACCCACGCCGCGATGGGGAATGCCGACATCATATTGTGGCTCGGCGATGAAGGACAGGGTCCGGAGATAGAGCAACTCATTGAAGTAGAAACTAAAATAGATCAGCCGGATCACCCGAAGAAAGGCAAAATCGCGTTTCGTGTTTCTGCGGTCAGTGGCGAAGGGATGAGCCGCCTGGTCGAAGAGATACTGGCCAGGGCAAAAACGTTGTTGCCGCCGCCAGACCAGTTCGCGGTCAATCAAAGACAGCGCCTGTTGCTCGCCGACTGCGCAAATGCTCTGGCAGACGCAGCGGCGTCGAATGATTGGCTGATCGTGGGCGAAAATCTGCGACAGGCTCGGTTATCGCTCGATGCGCTGACCGGTCGCGCGCATACCGAAGATATGCTCGATATGTTGTTCGGACGATTCTGCGTCGGAAAATAAATTGTTTCACGTGAAACAAACGGCACGACTTTGACCCGCGCCGCCGCTTAAGCTATGCGCGCGGCGTGAGTCAGAATTTCGACATCATCGTTGTGGGCGGCGGGCATGCCGGGACCGAGGCGGCTGCCGCTGCTGCGCGGATGGGCGCGCATGTGGCGCTGGTCAGCTTCAGCCGCGACACCATCGGTGCGATGTCGTGCAACCCGGCGATCGGAGGGCTGGGCAAGGGACATCTGGTGCGCGAAGTGGACGCCTTTGACGGGCTTATCGCGCGTGCTGCAGATGACTCGGCCATTCATTACCGCATGCTCAACGCCTCCAAGGGCGCAGCGGTGCAAGGACCACGAATCCAGGCCGACCGGAAGTTATTCAAGGCGTCGATCCAGTATCAGCTCGGCTCGCAAGCCAACTTGACGATTGTCGAAGGCGAGGCAGCAGCGCTGCGCTTTGCATCGCCGGATGACAACAGGATCGCCGGTCTGGAACTTGCCGACGGAACGCAACTAAAGGCGCAGGCAGTCATCCTCGCCACGGGCACATTTCTCGGCGGAAAGCTGTTCAGGGGTGAAGAGCGGCTTGTTGGCGGGCGTATTGACGAATCTTCGGCGTTGAAACTGGCCGAACAGATTCGCGGGGCTGGCTTGCCAATGGCGCGGCTGAAGACCGGAACGCCGCCGCGGCTCGACGGGCGGACAATCGACTGGTCTAGGCTGGAGATTCAGGAGTCCGACGATAGCGACTGGACGATGTCCGGGATGCGGACCCGCCGGACGGTGCCGCAACTTTTCTGCGCGATCAGCCGGACCAACGCGCAAACCCACGACATCATCCGCAGCGGCCTCGACCGTTCGCCATTGTTCAGCGGCGATATAGAGGGGCAGGGGCCGCGTTATTGTCCTTCTATCGAAGACAAGATTTTCCGCTTTGGCGATCGTGACGGACATCAGGTGTTTCTGGAGCCGGAAGGCCTGGACAGCAATTTGGTCTATCCCAATGGCATCTCCACGTCCTTGCCGACCGACATTCAGATTTCGATGGTCCGGTCGATGGCGGGTCTGGAGCAGTGCGAAATTGCCGTTCCCGGCTATGCCGTCGAATATGACCATATCGACCCGCGCTCACTCGATTCGACGCTGGCTGTTCGCGGGTTAGAAGGTCTCTATTGCGCAGGCCAGATCAACGGCACGACCGGTTACGAAGAGGCGGCGGCGCAGGGTCTGGTTGCTGGCATGGGCGCTGCATCGAAAATATTGGGCCGCGAGATGCCCGCAATCGACCGTGCTAACAGCTACCTCGCGGTGATGATTGATGACCTCATTTTGCAGGGCGTGACCGAGCCTTACCGGATGTTGACGGCGCGGGCGGAATACCGGTTGCGGTTGCGGGCCGACAATGCGGCGACGCGACTGACGTCGCTCGGCATCGCGGCTGGCGTCATTAATCCAGAACGCCGGATTGCTTTCGAAAAGCGCGCTGCGGTAAGAGCGGAACTCGAATTAGCGCTTTCGCAGATTGTAAGCGCGGACGAGCTCATTAAGGCTGGTGTCGACGTAAGGCGCGACGCAGGACGAATGCCGTTGCTCGATTGGCTGCGCTATCCAACCGTTACTATCGAACAGTTGACTGGCATTTCACGTGAAACACTATGGCCAGCCGATCTGCTCCGCGAAGTCGAGCAGGATGGTCGCTATGCGCCTTATGTCGAGCGGCAGGCTTCGGAAATCCGGGACATCGCGGCCAATGAACGAATCATCCTTCCAGCGTCGCTTAACTACCGGTCGATAGCCGGGCTGTCGAACGAGATGGTTGAACGGCTCGATGCTGCACGCCCTGAAAACCTTGCAGCGGCGGCGCGGGTGCGGGGTATAACGCCGGCGGCGCTCGCAGCAATACTGGTGCAGGCCAAGCGGGCCAATATGGCGACCACCATCGCGGCATGACCGAGGAAGAGGCGCAGGACTGGCTAAAGACAACGTTCGATGTTTCACGTGAAACAGGGGCACGGTTGAGCGAGTTTGTGGCATTCGTGCGCCGCGAAGCGCAAAGCCAAAATCTGGTGGCGACCTCGACACTTGACCATATTTGGAGTCGCCATGTGGTCGATAGCGCGCAATTGCTGAAATTCGTACCTGATAGCCAGCCACAAAAAACATGGATCGATCTGGGTTCAGGCGCGGGCTTTCCCGGAATTGTCGTTGCGATATTGAGCGCGTTTCAGGTGACTTTGGTCGAATCCCGCACGCGCAGGATCGATTATCTGCATCGGGCGATCGCCTTGCTCGACTTGGAGGATCGCGTGAGTATCGCGGGCATGGCGCTCGAGCGCGTCGAAACTGCCCCATATCAGGTCATCAGTGCGCGCGCTTTTGCGCCGTTACCGCGTCTGCTCGATCTTGCGGCCCGATTTTCCACAGATAAGACTCTATGGCTGTTACCAAAGGGTCGCAATGCCGCTAAGGAATGGGAAGAGGCGCAGCCGGTCTGGCATGGCGATTTTCGCATCGAACCCAGTGTTACCGATGCGGAGGCAGGCATAATTGTCGGGCATCTGGCCGGAAAGCGCGCAAACACAGCCAATTCGGCGGCAAAGAGGCAGCAGAACAGATGATCCGCATCGCCATTGCAAATCAGAAGGGCGGGGTTGGCAAGACCACCACTGCAATCAACCTAGCGACTGCGCTCGCGGCAACGGGCTGGCGCGTCGTGCTCGTCGATCTCGATCCACAGGGCAATGCGTCGACGGGGCTCGGGCTGAAGCAGGTGGACCGTGTGCACAGCAGCTACGATTTGTTGCTGGGCGATGCGTCGCTCAAAGAGGCAGCCATTCCGACGATCATTCCCAATCTCGATCTGGTGCCCGCTACGGTCGATCTGTCGGGTGCTGAAATCGAGCTTGTTGAATATGAAGACAGGACCGGTCGCCTGAAGGCCGCTTTCGACAAATCCGATTCGAACTGGGATATCTGCCTCATCGATTGTCCGCCGTCGCTCGGCCTGTTGACCATCAATTCGTTGGTAGCTGTCGATTCGATTTTGGTGCCGCTGCAATGCGAATTCTTCGCGCTTGAAGGATTAAGTCAATTATTACAGACAGTTGAACGCATACAGAAGCGCTTCAACCCCGATCTTTCGATCATGGGCGTGGCGCTCACGATGTTCGACCGGCGCAACCGGCTGACCGACCAGGTCGCCGACGATGTGCGCAGCTGCCTGGGCAATCTCGTCTTCGACACCGTCATCCCGCGCAATGTGCGTCTGTCGGAAGCGCCGAGTCACGGGCTTCCGGCTCTGGTCTACGACCATAAATGCAGCGGCTCGGAAGCCTATATCAGGTTGGCCCGCGAACTCATCGGCCGCCTGCCAGCGAGGGAATTGGCGGCATGAGCGCCGAGGAATCCGGCGAAAAAGCCCCATTGAAGAAACGAATGGGGCTGGGGCGCGGTCTCGATGCGCTGTTGGGCGAAGCCATTCGCGGTGATTCGGCTCCGGCATCGACGGCACCGCCGGCGGGCGGGCAGGGCGTTGCCTCGATTCCCATCGCCGACATCCATCCTAACCCCGACCAGCCGCGCCGCCATTTTGCCGAGGATGCGCTGGCCGAATTGGGCGCAAGCATAGCGCGCCATGGAATTATCCAGCCGATTGTCGTGCGCCCGCATGGCTCCGGCTATCAGATCGTCGCGGGCGAACGGCGCTGGCGCGCTGCGCAGAAGGCGCAGATTCACGAGATTCCCGCGATTATCCGCAATTTCGACGATGCCGAAACGCTCGAAATTGCGCTGATCGAAAATATCCAGCGGCAGGATCTGAACGCGATCGAAGAAGCCGAGGCCTACAGGCGGCTGTGCGACGAGTTCGGCCACAGTGCCGCAGCACTTGCGGAGCTGGTCCACAAATCGCGCAGCCACGTCGCCAATATGATGCGCTTGCTGGAGTTGCCGCCAGCGATTCGGGATCTGGTGATCGAAGGCAAGCTCAGCATGGGCCATGCGCGTGCGCTGCTGGGTAGCGACGATGCCGTGCGGCTGGCGATGCTTGTCATCAAGCAAGGCCTGTCAGTACGCGCGACCGAAGCTTTGGTGCGCAAGGCAAATGCGCCTGCACATGCCGGTTCCAGGCCCGACAATGCTAATGTCGTCAATGCCGATATTCGCGCTGTGGAAACGCATCTGGGCGACCTCCTCGGGCTCAAAGTCAGCATCAACCAGAAAGCGGCGACCGGCGCGGGATCGGTCACCTTCGAATATGGCAGCCTCGACCAGCTCGACATGTTGTGCCAGCGGCTGACCGGCGAAAAATTTTAGCGTCGCCGCATAATTTGTTGGCTACTGCATTTCGCTGTTAACTAATCCAGCGCGTCGTTACGCTCTGAAACCGGCGCAATCCGCCATCTGTAAACAAATTAACCAATGTCGTTAGCAGCTCGAAGAGGCATGCGAATTAACCATGCCGCACAGCAAAGCCTTATGATTCGGGGTGCATAAGCGAACGTGAATGCAGTGGGGCATTCCGATTCTGCTTTTGTCACGAAGGACCAGTATATGTTGAAGAAAATTGCTCTTTTGGGCGCAGCCACCGCTGCCCTGGTTTCGACCGGTGCCAATGCTGCAACCGTACAAGCCGACGCCGAAGTCGATATCCTTGCACCTGTAACCCTGACCGAGGGCCCTGCTCTTGATTTCGGCGTTGTCGGTGGTTCTGTCGCCGGTACCGCTACCATCGGAACGGGAGCGGACACGGCTTCTTGCTCGGCTGGTCTGTTGTGCGCAGGCACGTCGCGCCGTGGCGTGTTCGACGTCACTGGTGCCAGCGGCTACAATGTCGGCATCACCGTCGACGCAGCGACCGTCCTGACCGGACCAGGCACACAGATGGCGCTCAACCTGACACCGTCGGTGACGTCTGTTACAGGGAACGGTGCTACCGCTGTTACCTTTCATGTCGGCGGTGTGCTGAGCATCAATGCGGGGCAGGCTGCCGGCACCTATACCGGCAACTACAACGTGTCGGCTGATTATCAGTAAGAACCGATGCGCCTTTTGGCGCAAAACCCCCGAAGGCCCAGCGCTTCCGGGGGTTTTCTTTTGCCGTCGTCAGACTTCGTTAGCAGGATGGTAACTATATTTCGCTAGCGCGGGATTGGACCAGTACGGCTGTGGGATGCCGTGCGCTAATGTGGATCGGAAATTTGATGCGCGCTTTTCTTGGCTTCGCATATCGTTCGGCGTTGGCGGCTATCGCCGTTTCAGCCGTGTCATTCTCAGTTGCGCCACCGGCGCAAGCGGCAGGCGACCTGCTCATCGCCCCGACGCGGGTGATTCTTGACGGGCGACGCGGCACCGAAGTATTCCTCAACAATATCGGCAATGAAGAGGCGACCTATCGCATCTCGCTCGAATTGCGGCGGATGACCGAGGAGGGCCGTCTTGACGATGTCGATCCCGCGCAGGCGACCGACAAGGAGAAAACGGCGCTTGCCGTCATCCGCTTCGCGCCGCGCCGCGTGACTCTGCCCCCTAACCAGCCGCAGGCGATACGGATCGGGATGCAACCGGGCGACAGTATGCCCGACGGCGAATATCGCGCGCATCTGCTGTTCCGTGCCATTCCGAAGACCGCCCCGGTCGAAACGGTGCAGACCGTTAACAACGAAGTCAAAATACAGCTTACGCCGATATATGGCATCAGTATTCCCGTCATCGTCCGCAAGGGCAATGTGGAGGGCACCGCTGCTATTTCCAATCTTCGCATGGGCCGGGACGGTGAAGGGCCGACGCTCGAGTTCGACATGGCGCGCAAGGGCGATAAATCGGTTTTCGGCGAAATTCATGTGACCAAACCGGGAGTTGCCGAGCCGGTCGCCGTAGCGAAGGGCATTGCCATTTATCCCGAAGTGGCCAGCCGCAATGTATCCTTACCGGTATCGCCCGAAATCGCGGCGCAGCTCAAGGGCGAGGTGATCGTTTCCTATTATGAAGCCCCCGAAGCGGGTGGCGGCCTGATCAGCCAGGTCCGGCAGGTACTGCGCTGAGCAGTTAGCCCGGGCTTGACCAGAGCCGGACATGCGCACTTTCTTTCATAAAGCCGTAAAGGCAGCGATGGCACTGGCCATCACGACCGGCATCGCCACGGTGCCGGTCGTTTCCGCGCATGCCGCTGGCTGGCAGCCAAATGAAGATGACGCCTTGTTGTTCGACGTGCGTGTCGGCCAATGGCGCGTCGGCGATGGCGTCCGCGGTTATCAAACCGACAGCGGGGTATGCGTCGATCTTGCCGATATCATCATCGCCTTCGACCTTCCCGTCCGGCTTGACAAAAAGTCGCGCCGCGCAACTGGCTGGCTGTTCGAAGAAAGCCGGACATTCACCCTCGACCGCGAAGCCAATATAGTACAAATCGTGAACAAAAATGCAGAGCTTGCAGCAAACGACGTTCGCGATGTGCCTGAGGGCTGGTGTGTCGATACCGGCGCACTGGCGCATTGGCTGAACGTCGAGATCAAGGCCGACCAGTCCAATGCGGTGCTGATCCTGAAGGCCGATCGCAAACTGCCGTTCGAGCTTGCCGAAGAGCGTAAGGCCCGGTCTGGCAAGATGCGCCAGGCCAATGCGTTCGACCTGTCGAGCCTGCCGCAGGCACGAGACCCGTACAAAATGGCGCGCGTCCCGTCGATCGACGTCGTGGCGTCAGTCGGCATGAGCCGCGACAAGCGCCTCGGCAACCGTCTCGACGGCCGTTACGAAATTTACGCCAGCGGCGAGCTCGCCGGAGCCTCGTTCGATGCGCGGCTCTCGTCCGACGAACGCGGTGTGCCCGACAGCTTGCGGCTACGCGGCTATCGCACCGATCCTGGCGGCAACCTGCTCGGACCGCTGAAGGCGACGCATTTTGCAGTTGGCGATGTCGCCACCAATTCCACTGCGCTGGGAATCCAGACGACGGTGGGACGCGGCGCCTTCATCACCAACCGTCCACTCAACCGCCCCGCCAATTTCGACCGTACAGCGTTCCGCGGCGAGCTGCCTGACGGATGGGATGCGGAACTGTACCGCAATGACCAGTTGATCGCTTATGTGCAAAGCCGCGGCGACGGTCGCTATGAATTTATCGATGTTCCGCTTCTCTATGGCCAGAACCGTTTCGAGGTCGTTCTCTACGGGCCGCAGGGGCAGATTCGCCGCGATGTGAAAATGATTCCGGTCGGACTCGATTCGATTCCGCCGCGCGAAACCTATTATTGGGCGGCGGTGCAGGATGCGGACCGCGACCTCATCAATCTGTCGAGTGTAGAGCAGACCGATTATCTCGGCTGGCGCGGCGGTTTCGGGCTCGAGCGCGGTATCGACCCCAAGACGTCAGTCGCTGCGTCCTGGTTTACCTCGATGTTGCGCGGCCAGCGGCAATATTATCTGGAAGGATCGGTACGCCGGGCGATCGGCCCTACGCTCGTCGAGCTGGCGAGCGCCGCGAATCTGGTGGGCGGCTACGCGCTGCGTGGACAGGTGCTCGCGCAAGTCGGCCAGACGTTGGTCAGCGGCGAAAGCGCCTGGTTGCTCGGCGGCTATGAAAGCGAGCGCTATGACCGCGACGTCCGCCGGTTCAACAGCCTTTCGATCGATCACAATTTTCGCCTCGGCCGCCAGTATCTGCCTGTTCGCGCAGAGGTTCGCTATATCGACCGGATCAACGGCGGTACGCGGCTAGAAGCGGGTGGCAGATTATCGTTTAATATCAATAGGATAAATGCAAGCGCCGAACTCGACTGGGTAACCGAGCGAAATCCGGACGGAAACAACCCGCCATCGCGGCTCGATGCATCTCTGCGGCTATCTGGTCGCGTTGGTGGGTTGCGGCTGCGCGGCGAGGCCAGCTTCGGGCTAACCGGCGATGCCGGATTTCGCGAATCGCGCATCACCGGCGAATGGCGCGCGGGCGACAACGCCGACTGGAAAGTCGATGTCGGCTATTCGGCAAGTGAATCGCGTGCGCGGCTAGCATTGGGCCACACCCGTCGCTTCCGGCAGTTCGCGTTGACCGGCCAGGTTGAGGCGGCGAGCGACGGCTCGGTTGCCGCCGGACTCAATCTGGCGTTCAGCCTTGGGCCGAATCCGCATAATGGCGGCATTCGCGTCGCGTCCGAAAAGCTTGCCTCGTCGGGGCAGGCTTTTGCCTTGGTATATCAGGACGAAAACGCCGACGGCATCCGTCAGCCGGGCGAGGCTGTGCAGGAAGCAGTCGAGCTGACCGCCGGTTTGGTGGGCAAAGGACGGCCGACCGACACGCATGGACGAACGGTCGTTGACGGATTGCAGCCGTTCGAGCCTGTGTTGATCGGTATCGATGCGTCGAGCCTTCCCGATCCGTTCGTTCAACCTGCAACCAGCGGCATTGTCGTCACTCCACGCCCGGGCGTACCGGTTGTCATCGAGTTGCCTTTGGTGTCGGCCGGCGAAATTTCTGGCTATTTGCAGCGCGAGGGCGGGAAGATCTTGAGCGGAGTGGATATCGAGCTGCTCGACAAGGCGGGCCGCGTCGTCAAGACCACACGCAGCGAATATGACGGCTTTTTCCTGTTCGAATATGTGCCTTACGGAACCTACAAGCTGCGCGTCGCCGCGCTCTCGGCGAATGTTGTCGGCGTGGAAACGGTGCTGCCCGCACTAGCCGAGCTCGGCAAGAAAAGCGGCAGCGTCGATCTGGGCATTGTCATGGCCAAGGTCGCACAACGCATCGCAGGGGTGGCGAATCCGCAAGGCCCATAGTCATAAAAATTTCATCCGCTGTTGTAACTTCGGCGTTGCTGTTGCCGAACTACCCTCGGCAGCATAACCTGCCGCGCCAAGGGAGCAAAAGGATGGATGCAGTGCAGCTAAAGCCCGGAGACGTTATCAAGCGTCACCGCCTATCGACGCGAATCTGGCATTGGCTGAATGCCCTTACCCTGCTGATCATGCTGATGAGCGGGCTGATGATCTTTAACGCGCACCCGAGATTATATTGGGGCGAATATGGCGCAAATAGCGATCCGGCCTGGCTGATAATCGACGATGCGGGCAATACCGGCTTTGTCGAACTGGCAGGCGCACGATTGGAAACCACCGGTGTGCTGGGCCTTTGGCTCGATGCAGAAGGCGATGTGAACCGCCGTGCGTTTCCATATTGGTCGACCATTCCTTCAGGTTATGACCTGCAGGCCGCGCGGCGCTGGCATCTGACCTTTGCCTGGCTTTTGTCCTTTGCCCTGGCCTTTTACATGTTACGATCATTGTGGAACGGCCATGTCAAAAACGATCTGCATATCCGCAGGCAGGAATGGTCGCCACGGCATATATGGCATGACGTCAAGGAGCATGCGCGGCTGCGATTCCCGACAGGAGCAGCCGCCAAGAACTACAATATCTTACAGAAAATCAGCTATATAGGCGTAATTTTTGTTCTGCTCCCGACTGTCATTCTGACCGGCATCACCATGTCACCGGCGATGAATGCGGCTTGGCCCTGGCTGCTGGATATTTTCGGCGGACGGCAGTCTGCGCGTTCGCTGCATTTCATTGTCGCATTTCTCCTCGTCGCGTTTTTCTTTGTCCACATCGTCATGGTGGTGCTGGCAGGCCCCATCAACGAGGTCCGCTCTATGATAACGGGTAGATATCGATTGCCGGGCAAAACAGTGCCTGGTCCTGAACATGAGTTGCCGCAAGGAGAACCGGCATGACCGATTCAAAGCTGATACTACCGCGCCGCCGATTTTTGAGAGGTGCTGCATTGGGAGGCAGCGGCCTGATGCTGGCTGGCTGCGATGTGCTTACTGAAAGTCCCGGTTTCCGCTCCTTTCTGCGCAGCGGCGAGGCGCTGAACAAAACAGCGCACCGGCTGATTGCCGATAGGGCGGCGCTGGCACCGGAGTTTTCGGCGGACGATATATCGCCGGTGTTCAAGGCCAATGGCTCGATCAGCGGTGCAACGCCCGAATATGCCGCGCATGTGGCTGACAAATTCGTTCGCTGGCGGTTCCGGATTGACGGCATGGTGCAAAATCCGCTGTCGCTCAGTCTCAAACAGTTGAAGGCGCTGCCGTCGCGTGAGCAGATTACCCGGCACGATTGCGTCGAAGGCTGGAGCGCGATCGGCAAATGGCGCGGTACGCCGCTCGGGATGCTCCTAAAGCAAGCCGGCCTTTCGACGCGCGCGCGCTACATCGTGTTTCACTGCGCCGACAGTTTCGGCTCGGACCCTTATTATGAATCGATTGACCTGATCGACGCCTTCCATCCACAAACGATCATGGCGTGGAGTCTCAACAATAATCTGTTGCCCGTCCCCAACGGTGCGCCATTGCGGCTTAGGGTCGAGCGGCAGCTAGGTTATAAGCACGCCAAATATGTGATGCGTGCAGAGGCAACCGACAGTCTGGCCAAATTCTACGGGGGCAAAGGCGGCTATTGGGAGGATCAGGTCGATTACGACTGGTATGCAGGAATCTAGGCTTGCGCCGCTGCCATGATAATGGTGAAAGCCTCCGCATCGATTGAGGAGGCCATGCCATGAAAACCCGCGCTGCTGTTGCGTTCGAAGCGAAAAAGCCGCTCGAAATTGTCGAACTCGATCTCGAAGGCCCGCAGGCGGGCGAGGTGCTGGTCGAGATCATGGCGACCGGCATTTGCCATACCGATGCCTACACGCTCGACGGTTTCGACAGCGAGGGGTTGTTCCCGAGTGTGCTGGGCCATGAGGGCGCAGGCATAGTCCGCGAAGTCGGCGCTGGCGTGACGTCAGTCAAACCCGGCGATCATGTCATTCCGCTCTACACGCCCGAATGCGGCAAGTGCAAAAGCTGCCTTTCGGGCAAAACCAACCTCTGCACCGCGATCCGCGCTACGCAGGGCAAGGGTTTGATGCCGGATGGAACGAGCCGCTTTTCCTACAAGGGCCAGACGATCTACCATTATATGGGCTGCTCGACTTTTTCGAACTTCACTGTCCTTCCTGAAATCGCAGTCGCTAAGATCCGCGAGGACGCACCGTTCCAGACGAGTTGCTATATCGGCTGCGGCGTGACGACAGGTGTCGGCGCCGTCACCAACACCGCGAAGGTCCAGCCCGGCGACAATGTCGTGGTGTTCGGGCTGGGCGGTATCGGGCTCAATGTGTTGCAAGGCGCGAAGATGGCAGGCGCGAACCTGATCGTCGGCGTCGATATCAATCCCGCGCGCGAAGAATGGGGCAGGAAGTTCGGGATGACGCATTTCGTCAATCCGAAGGACGTCGATGATATCGTCACGCATCTGGTTGCGTTGACCGATGGCGGCGCGGATTACAGCTTCGACTGCACGGGAAATACGACGGTGATGCGCCAGGCGCTCGAATGCTGCCACCGCGGCTGGGGGACGAGCATCATCATCGGCGTGGCCGAAGCGGGCAAAGAGATTTCGACCCGGCCCTTCCAGCTCGTCACCGGCCGCAACTGGCGCGGCACCGCGTTCGGTGGCGCAAAGGGCCGCACCGATGTGCCCAAGATCGTCGACCTTTATATGGACGGCACGATCCAGATCGACCCGATGATTACCCACGTCCTAACGCTGGACGAAATCAACAAGGGCTTCGACCTGATGCATGCGGGCGAGAGTATCAGGAGCGTTGTTGTCTATTGACGCTCGGCGAATGCACCGTAATAAGTAGCAAATTGCAACCTAACAGAAGGAGCGGGAAAATGTACAGCCACATGATGGTCGGCAGCAACGACATCCAGAGATCGAAGAAATTCTACGACGCGACCTTCACCGCAATGGGCGGCCGTGCGGGGAGCGAAGACCCCAAGGGTCGGCTGATCTACATTCACAATGGCTCGATGTTTCTTGTGACCCCGCCCATAAATGGCGAAGCGGCTACGCACGGCAATGGCTGCACAGTCGGCTTTGCGATGAGCCCCGAGCAGGCCGATGCCTGGCACAAGGCAGGCGTTGAAAATGGCGGAACCGCGATCGAAGACCCGCCCGGTATCCGCGAAGGCGCGGGCATGAAGCTGTACCTTGCCTATTTGCGCGATCCCGATGGCAACAAATTATGTGCGCTGCATCGCGTAACCGACTGACGCCATGACCGATGCCGAAGCGCGGCTCCATGCCGATCTGGCCGCGCTCGGCATCGATTATCAGCTTCACGAGCATGCGCCCGTCTTCACTGTCGAGGAAAGCAGCCGGCATACGCGGCATATCAAGGGCGCGCACACCAAGAACCTGTTTCTGAAGGACAAAAAGGCCGACTTCTGGCTGGTGACGGTGCCCGACGACAAGCGCGTCGATCTGAAAGCGCTGCCCAATGCCATCGGTTGCGATCGGGTCAGTTTCGGCAAGGCGGAGGAAATGGAGCGGCTGCTCGGCATTTCGCCGGGGTCAGTTACCGCGCTTGCGGCGATAAATGATGCGACCCGTTCCGTGCGCGTAGTGCTCGATGCGGCGCTTATGGATACGCACACCGTCAACTGCCATCCCTTGCGTAACAGCGCGACGCTCGGCCTCGCGCCGTCCGACCTTGTCCGCGCGCTGACGCACTGGCATCATGCGCCGATGATCGCCGATATTCCCGCACTGGAACCTGCATGACCCTTGAGACCGTATCGATCAACACCGCTTTCGGCGGTGTGCAGGGCGTTTACAAGCACCGTTCGGGCGCGACCGGCACCGACATGACCTTCTCGGTCTATGTCCCGCCGCATGCCGAAGGCGCGAAGCTGCCGGTGGTCTGGTATCTGTCGGGCCTCACCTGCACGCATGCCAATGTCACCGACAAGGGCGAATATCGCCGCGCCTGCGCCGAACATGGGCTCATCTTCATCGCCCCCGACACTAGCCCACGCGGCGAAGGCGTGCCCGACGACGCGCAAGGCGCTTATGATTTCGGGCTGGGTGCGGGCTTCTACGTCGACGCTCTGGTGGAGCCGTGGGCGGCGCATTACCGGATGCGCGATTATGTCGAGAACGAATTGCCTGCGCTGGTCGGCGAACATTTCCCAGTCGATATGTCCGCCCAAGGCATTATGGGCCATTCGATGGGCGGCCACGGTGCGCTGACGATTTCGCTGCGCAATCCAGGGCGTTTTCGCGCGACTTCGGCCTTTGCGCCGATTGTCTCGCCGTTGAACTGTCCGTGGGGCGAAAAGGCCTTGGGCGGCTATCTCGGCGACGACCGCGCGCTTTGGCAGCAAAATGATGCCTGCGCGTTAATCGCGGATGGGGCTCGCCTGCCCGACCTGCTGGTCGATCAAGGCGACGCCGACAATTTCCTCGAAGAACAGCTCAAGACGCATTTGCTGGTTGAAGCCTGTGAGACGGCTGGCCAAAAAGCAACGATCCGGATGCAGCCGGGTTACGATCACAGCTATTATTTCATCTCGACCTTCATGGCCGACCATCTCGCCTGGCACGCCGTGCGATTGAAGGTCTAGGCAAGGCGGGCTGCCCGCGATACAGGCGGACATGACAGTCGGGAATGGCAGGCGGGTGTAGCTCAATGGTAGAGCTTTTGCTTCCCAAGCAAGTGACGAGGGTTCGATTCCCTTCACCCGCTCCAATTTTCTGGTGGCCCCGCGCATGAGAAACCGGCCCGACGGCCCGTTCGTACTGCTCGACGATGCGCGAACAGCGAATGCGTCTCCTGCGCGGCTCTACACCGACCCCGTCGATTGCCTTACCGCGCACAATGAGGACGAGCTGGTCGCACTCCTCGAAAAGCTTCGCGAAGCTCGCAGCAAAGGCCTGCACGCCGCAGGATATTTTGCCTATAACGCGGGCGCTGCATTGCTGCCGCATTTGCCCATTCCGCCCGAAGGCCCACTCGCATGGTTCGGGTTATTCAAGCAATATCAAGAGCTTGATGCAGACGTCATGCCGTCGTATCTTCCCGATCCGGCGGGGGCGTGGCTCTCACCGCTCAAGCCAGGCATCTCTCGCAGCGATTATGCTGAAGCCTTCTCGGTAGTGCAGAATTACATATCGGCGGGCGATATTTATCAGGCGAACCTCACTTTTCCGCTGTCCGCCGATTATGCCGGAGACCCGCTCGCACTCTATGCCGCGCTGCGTCCGCGTGCGGCTGCGGGCTATGGCGGAGTGATCTGGACGGGCGAACAGCATTTTCTCTCTTTCTCGCCCGAACTTTGTTTCGCGCTCAAGGGCGAGCGGGTGACAACCAAGCCGATGAAGGGTACCGCGCCGCGCCGCGCCGATCCGGTTGCCGATGCAGCGGAAGTCGAAATGCTCCGGACCGACCCCAAGCAGCGCGCCGAGAATCTGATGATCGTCGATTTGCTCCGCAACGATCTGTCGCGGGTGTGCGAAACGGGATCGGTCGCGGTGCCGGAGCTATTCCATGTCGAAAGCTACCCGACGGTCCATCAGATGACTTCTACGGTCACGGGAATCCTGCCCCACCGCCGCGATGCCACTGACGTCTTGAAGGCGCTCTTTCCCTGCGGCTCGATTACCGGCGCGCCGAAAATCCGGGCAATGCAGATCATCGGCGAGGTCGAGGCCGCCCCGCGCGGCATCTATTGCGGCTCTATCGGTCGCATCGACCCCCATGGCGATGCCGCCTTCAACGTCGCGATCCGCACTTTTACCTTGTGCGAACGCACGAAGCGCGTTTCATTGGGCCTCGGTTCGGGCATTGTTGCGGACTCGAACGAAGCCGATGAATGGGCCGAATGTCTGGCCAAGGGAGATTTCGCCAAATTGGACGGTAACGGCTTCGACCTGATCGAGACGATGCGCTTCGAACCGGCGCAGGGTATTCTCCGGCTCGAATTGCATCTCGAGCGGATGAAGGAGAGCGCGCGGACTTTCGGTTTCGAGTTCGACCGGCACGAAGCGCGCAACCGGCTGCATGCAGCGACCTTCCATCTGGACGCGCTTTCGAAAATCCGTTTGCTTGCCTCGGCAAAGGGCGGGCTGGCTATCGAGATTCGCCCGCTCCAAGAAACTGCCGAATGGCGCGTGGCTGTCGTGCCGTTGCCGGTGGATGCATCCGACTTCCGCTTGCGGCACAAGACCAGCGATCGGGCTTTCTACGACGAGGCGCGCAACGCCGCACCCAATTGCGACGAAGTGCTATTCGTGGGCGAAGACGACCGTCTGACCGAAGGCAGTATCAGCGCATTGTTCGTCGAACGCGACGGCAAGCTGCTCACGCCGAAACTTGCAAACGGGCTGCTCCCATCGGTTCTGCGCCAAGAACTGATCGAGGCAGGCAAGGCGCAAGAGGCCGACCTCTCCGCCGCCGATCTGGGTGACACTTTCTTCATGGGTAACAGCGTGCGCGGATTAATTCGCGCGCGCAGGGTTGCGTAACTTTCGCAGCCTCGCTAGGGGCAGCCACGCAATTTCCGTTCAATTCTGCTCACGAAAGCCCGACCCGATGATTGACCGCCTGTCCGCCGCGCTTGGCCGGATTGCCCCGTCCGCAACGCTTGCCATGTCGGGCCGCGTCATCGACCTCAAGGCACAGGGGGTGGACGTTATCGGCCTGTCGGCGGGAGAGCCCGATTTCGACACGCCCGACTTCGTCAAGGACGCTGCGATCGAGGCCATCCGCAGCGGCCAGACCAAATATACCGCAGTCGACGGCATCGCGCCGTTGAAGGCCGCAATCGCCGCCAAGTTCATGCGCGATAACGGCATCGACTACAGCCCCAAGCAAATCACCGTCAATGCAGGTGGCAAGCACACTCTGTTTAACGCGCTGGTCGCCACGGTCGATGCAGGCGATGAGGTCATTATCCCGGCCCCATATTGGGTGAGCTATCCCGACATCGTCCAGTTTGCGGGCGGGACGCCCGTCATTATCCTCGCCAGTTCTGCACAGGGCTACAAGATCACGCCCGAACAGCTCGATGCTGCGATCACGCCCAAGACACGCTGGCTGATCCTGAACTCGCCATCGAACCCGACCGGTGCGGCCTATAACGCCGTCGAACTCGAGGCGATCGGCCAGGTGCTGCTCAAGCATCCCCAGGTCATGCTGCTCAGCGACGATATGTACGAGCATATCTGGTACGCGCGGTCGCCTTTCGCAACGATGCTTCAGGTCTGCCCCGAATTGTACGACCGCACGCTGACGATGAATGGCGCGTCCAAGGCCTATGCGATGACCGGTTGGCGCATCGGTTATGCCGGCGGCCCCGAATGGCTGATCAAGGCTATGGGCGACCTGCAATCGCAATCGACCAGCAACCCCTGCTCGATTTCGCAACATGCGGTGCTGGCCGCGCTCACCGGGCCGCAGGATTTCCTGCGCGAACGCAACGCCGCTTTCAGGGAAAGACGCGATCTGGTGGTGGCGATGCTCAACGATGCGCCGGGGCTGAGCTGCCCGACGCCCGAAGGCGCTTTCTATGTCTATCCCGACGCCAGCGGTGTCATCGGCAAGACCACATCCAAGGGCAAGTCCATCGAAACCGACGCCGATTTGATCGATTATTTCCTCGACGACTACCGCGTCGCGGCGGTGCACGGCGCGGCTTTCGGCCTCTCTCCGGGCTTCCGCATTTCCTATGCGACATCGGAAGAATTGCTGAAAGAAGCCTGCACCCGCATCCAGTCGGCGTGCGCAGCACTCGTCTGAGCGCAGCTTAACCTAAGAAAACGGCGCGTTAAGCACGACTTAACCGGCACTCTGCTTGAAACCTTTTGTGGCCGGGTAACGTATCTGCCCGTGCTGCCGAATAGGCGATAACAAGAGAAACAAAATGGACCGTATTTTCAACTTTGTGCGATCGGATCTTTTCCTCAGCCTTGCGGGCGGCTTCGCTCTTGGGGTAGCAGGACTGGCCGTGATCAAGCCCGCCGCCGCGTATAGCGTGGATGTCGAGGCTGCGCAGTCGATTACGGTCGGAGCGCCTTTTCATGCAGAGATTTCCCCGAGCAAATAAGTTCGCCCTTCGCCTGCTGCCGGTTGCGGCTACTCTGGCCCTGGCTTCGGCGTGCGGTCCCGACGCCGCATCGCCGATAGCAATGGCGCATGCAGCCGAAGGCATCCGCATCGCTGCGCCTGCTGCACCTATCACCGAGCCCAAAGCTATGCAGACCGCAGTTTTTGCAGGGGGCTGTTTTTGGGGAATCGAAGGCGTGTTCGAACGGGTGAAAGGCGTGACCAGCGTCGAATCGGGCTATTCGGGCGGTACGAAAGCAACTGCCGATTATGACAGAGTCAGCGCGGGCAGCACTGCCCATGCCGAGTCGGTCCGCATCCGCTACAATCCGGCGCTCGTCAGCTATAACGACCTGCTGCATATCTTCTTTTCAGTGACTCACGATCCGACCCAGCTCAACCGCCAGGGTCCCGACACCGGTAGCCAGTATCGCACTGCGATATTCCCCGCGACACCTGCCCAGCGCAAGGCTGCCTCCGCATATATCGCGCAACTGGGCAAGGCCGGTTACTGGAAAAAGCCGATTGTGACCAAGATCGAGGCATTCAGCTTCTTCCCCGCCGAAACCTATCATCAGGACTTCATGGCAAAGAACCCCAACCACCGCTACATCGTGCAATGGGACAAGCCCAAGGTCGCAAATCTGAAGCGGTTGTTTCCGGATCGCTATCGCTGAACGAAGCTAGGCCAGCAACGGCGCGACCGTCGGGTAAAGCGACGCCACCAACAACAGCGCGGCGATGATATTGAACGCCCGCAATCGAACGGGATCGCACAGAAAGCGTCGCATTTTCGCGCCCATCACCGCCCATGCGCCGGTGCTGGGCAAGTTGATGATGCCGAATACCGCAGCCACGATGACCACGCCGATCCAGCCTTGTGACTTGGGCGCATAGGCCGAGATTGCGGTCAACGCCATCGTCCATGCCTTGGGGTTCACCCATTGGAACAGGGCCGCCTGCAGGAAGGTAAAGGGCTTTGACGCGCTACCTGCTTCGGCCGGCGCGGTGTCGGTGGTGGCGATTTTCCAGGCCATAAAGAGGAGGTAAAGCCCGCTCGCGATGGTGATAAACAGAACCGAGCCCGGCACCGCCTCGATCACCTGCATGACGCCCAATCCGATAAGCGCGATCATCAGCGTGAAGCCCAATGATACACCCAGCATATGCGGTATCGTCCGGTTGACGCCGAAATTGATGCCGGACGTCATCAGCATCAGATTGTTCGGCCCCGGGGTGATCGAGGACACAAAGGCAAAGACAGCAAGAGCGGCGAGAAGTTCGGCTGTGATCATTCGCTAAAGATAGCGCAAAAAGCGCCGAATATGCTTGCGTTGTTGTGTTAATTTGCCAAATAACTGCAATTTATGAGCGAAATGGACCGGATAAATAGCAATATATTGCGCGAACTGACGCTCGACGGACGGATCAGCAATATCGATCTTGCAAACAAGGTCGGCCTTTCGCCATCCGCCTGTCTGCGCCGCGTGCAGGAACTGGAGCGCAGCGGTGTCATCACCGGCTACCGCGCGGTGATAAACCCGCAAGCCCTGGGCATCAGCTTTACCGCTTATGTGCTGGTCGGGCTTTCGAAACACACCAAGGCCGACCAACAGGGTTTCGAGGTTGCGATGGCGGCCGCACCCGAAGTGCGCGAATGCCATAATGTGACGGGCACGGTCGAATATGTGCTGCGCATCGAGGCGCGCGATCTCGCGGCGTATAAATATTTCCACACCGAGGTGCTGGGCACAGTGCCGCAGGTTTCGAGCATCGTATCTTACATCGTCATGGATTCTCCCAAGGACGAACGGCGTTAGCGGCGGTATGCGGGAATGGCCCAACCCCTAAGGATTGCCATTGCGCGCAAGGCAAAGCCCGCCGCCGCGCTGACGATGGCAGCGATCAGCAGGGGCGCTCCCAGCCAAAGCAGCAAGACAAAAAGCCCCGAAGCCAATGCCGCCGCCGTCACATAAATCTCGGGTTTAAGCAAAATTGACGGCTCGCCCGCCAGCACATCGCGGATGATACCGCCGACGCAGGCGGTGATCACGCCCATCATCATCGCTGGCAGGAACGGCACGCCGAGGCTCAGCGATTTCCAGGCGCCAAAAACTGAATAGATGGCAATACCGACCGCGTCGAACCAGTCGAGCGCGCGTTCGTTCCAGAAGCTTTTGGGCGTCGCCCAGACCAGCGCAGAAGTGACGAGGCAGACAGCAGGAAAGGTCCAGTCATGAACCCAGAACACCGGTGCGCCGATGAGAAGGTCGCGCACCGTGCCGCCGCCGACACCGGTGACGAGCGCGAAAAAGGCGAAGGTGACGAGCGTCTGCCTGAGTTTTGCTGCCGCGAGCGCGCCCGATGCCGCGAACACCGCAATACCGAACAAGTCGAGCCAGTCGATGATGTTCGGGGCGAATGCGGCGGCGTTGTTCACGGACTAGATATGGATCGGCTTGCCGGTCACTGCCATCGCCGCTTCCTTTAGCGCTTCCGCATGCGTCGGGTGCGCGTGGCAGGTAAAGGCAATGTCTTCCGACGTCGCGCCGAATTCCATTGCCTGCGCAGCCTGCGCGATCATGCTGCCTGCAACCGAAGCAATGATGTGTACGCCCAATACGCGGTCGGTTTTGGCGTCTGCGACGACCTTCACAAAGCCGTCGGTGTCGCGGTTGGTCTTGGCGCGGCTGTTGGCCATCATCGGGAATTTGCCGGTCCTTATATCGCCCTTTTCCCTGGCTTCCTCTTCGGTCAGGCCGACGCTGGCGATTTCGGGATAGGTGTAGACTACGCCCGGAATGACGTCATGATTGACGATTCCCGTGTGCCCGGCAATGAAATCGGCGGCGGCAACGCCTTCATCCTCGGCCTTGTGCGCGAGCATCGGACCGGGGACGACATCGCCGATGGCGTAAATGCCGGGGACATTGGTCTGGAAATCATGTCCGACCTCGATCTGGCCGCGATTGTTGGGCGCGATGCCTGCCTTGTCGAGCGCCAGCCCTTCGGTGTTGGGCTTGCGACCGATGGCAACAAGGACGCAATCGGCTTCGATGGTTTCGGACGCGCCGCCCGCTGCGGGTTCGACGGTCAGCGTCGCTTTGCCGCCCTTGACGGTCGCGCCGGTGACCTTGGTGCTCGTGCGGATGTTGAAGCCCTGCTTCTTGAAGATCTTCGCGGCTTCCTTGCGGACTTCATTGTCCATGCCGGGCAGGATCTGGTCGAGATATTCGACCACGGTGACCTCCGCCCCGAGCCGCAGCCAGACGCTGCCAAGCTCCAACCCGATCACCCCGCCGCCGATGACGACCATATGCTTGGGCACTTTGGGAAGGGCCAGCGCGCCTGTGGAGTCGACAATCACCTTCTGGTCGATCTCGACATCGGGGAGCGGCGTCACCGACGATCCGGTGGCAATGAGGATATTCTTCGCGCTGTAGCTTCTGCCTGCGACATCCACACTATTTGCGCTGGTAAAGGCGGCGTGGCCCTTTAGCCAGTCGACCTTGTTCTTCTTGAACAGGAACTCGATGCCCCCGGTCAACTCGCCCACGGCCTTGGTCTTCTCGGCGTGCATCTGGTCGAGATTGAGTGACACGCCCTTGAAGTCGATACCGAATTTGGAAAGCGTTCCGGCGTGCGCTTCATGGTAGATTTCCGAAGCGTGCAGCAAAGCCTTCGACGGAATGCAGCCGACATTGAGGCAAGTTCCACCCAGCGTCTCGCGCGATTCCACGCAGGCCGTTTTCAACCTCAATTGCGCCGCACGGATCGCCGCGACATAGCCGCCCGGGCCTGCGCCGATGACGATCAGGTCATAATCTTGCTCTGCCATTTATCGGCTCCTTAAAGGTCGATGAGGATGCGCGCCGGGTCCTCGATCGCTTCCTTGATTGTCTTCAGCGCAGTCACCGCCTCGCGGCCGTCGATCAGGCGATGGTCGTAGCTCAATGCCAGATACATCATCGGGCGGATGACGATTTCGCCGTTACGCACGACCGGACGGTCCTCGATGCGGTGCAACCCGAGCACCGCCGACTGCGGCGGGTTGATGATCGGCGTGGACATGAGGCCGCCGAAAATGCCGCCGTTCGAAATGGTGAAAGTGCCGCCTGCCATATCTTCCATGGTCAGCGTTCCGGCCTTCGCGCGCGCGCCGAAATCGCCGATGGTTTTTTCGATATCGGCGAAGGACAATTTGTCGGCGTTGCGCACCACCGGCACGACAAGGCCGTTGGGCGCGCTGACCGCGACCGAAACGTCGAGATAATTGTGATAGACTATCTCGTCGCCGTCGATCTGTGCGTTGACGGCTGGGATGTCATGCACCGCCAGCGCCACCGCCTTGGTGAAGAAGCTCATGAAGCCGAGCTTCACGCCATGCTTTTTCTCGAAGAGCTCCTTATACTTCTCGCGCGCTGCAATCACTGCCGACATGTCGACATCGTTGAAGGTGGTCAGCAGGGCCGCCGTTTCTTGCGCCGACTTCAGCCGCTTGGCGACGGTCTGGCGAAGGCGGGTCATCCGGACGCGCTCTTCCTGGCGACCGGCAATCGCAGGCGCTGCGACAGAGACTGCTGGCGCGGGTGTTTCAGCGGATGCACCCTTGGCGGCGGCGAGGACGTCTTCCTTGGTCAGCCGCCCGTCCTTGCCGGTGCCGCGAATCTTGCTCGGGTCGATGCCAAGTTCGAGCACAAGACGGCGCACAGCGGGCGAAAGCGGTAAGTCATTTGTTTCTGCGGGCGCGGTCGGCGCAGGCGCTGGTGCCGTTGCAACCGGCTGTGGCGTTGCGGCGGGTTGCGCCGCCGGTGCGGGGGCAGAAGCAGGCGCGCCCGAACCCGCCTCGATACTCGCAATCACCGCGCCTACATTGACGGTCGCGCCTTCCTCGACCGCATAGGCCCCCATCACTCCAGCGACCGGCGCTGGCACTTCGACCGCGACCTTGTCGGTTTCGAGGCTGGCAATGGGTTCATCGGCGGCAACTGCTTCGCCGGGCTTCTTGAGCCACTGGCCGAGCGTCGCTTCGGTGATCGATTCGCCCAATACGGGGACTTTGACTTCGGTGCTCATGGTTCGGTCCTCACGACGATGGCGGCGTTACAGGCTTGGTGCCGCCGGTGCGCTGGCGGCGGATTTCGGTGCGGACGCTGTGGCCCAATGCATCGGCAACGAGCGCCGCCTGTTCGGCTTGGTGGCGCTTGGCAAGGCCGGTCGCGGTCGCCGCCGCTGCCTTGCGCCCGGCATAGCGGGCCCGCGTCGGCTTGGTTTTGGCGTCGGCGAGGCATTCCTCGATAAAGGGATCGACGAAGAACCAGCTGCCTGCATTTTTCGGCTCTTCCTGCGCCCAAACGACTTCTTCCAGATTGGTCATGCGCTTGAGGCGGACCACTAGCGGCTCACCGGGGAAGGGATAAAGCTGTTCGAGGCGGACAATTGCGGTGTTCTTGTCCCCGGCTGCGTTACGCGCTTCCATCAGGTCATAGGCAACCTTGCCCGAGCAGAGGATGAGCCGCTTCACATCGGCATCGGCGGGCGCATTGGGATCGGACAATATCCGCCGGAAGTGGCTGTCGCCCTGGAAATCCTCGGCCTTCGATACCGCCATCTTGTGCCGGAGCAGCGACTTGGGCGTCATCACCACCAAAGGCTTGCGGAACGAGCGCGCCATCTGGCGGCGGAGCAAATGGAAATAATTGGCGGGGGTGGTGCAGTTGGCGACCTGGATATTATCCTCGGCGCACAATTGCAGGAATCGTTCGAGCCGCGCCGAGCTATGCTCCGGGCCTTGACCCTCATAGCCGTGCGGCAACAGCATCACCAGGCCGTTGGCGCGCAGCCATTTCGCTTCGCCCGCAGCGATGAACTGGTCGATCATCACTTGCGCGCCGTTGACGAAATCGCCGAACTGCGCCTCCCATAACACCAGGGTTTTCGGCTCGGCCCCGGCATAGCCATATTCGAAGCCGAGCACGCCGAACTCGGACAGCGGACTGTCGAGAATCTCGAACAGCCCGTGCGGCAAGGTCGACAGCGGAATGTACTTTTCCTCGTTGGTCTGGTCGACCCAGACGCCGTGCCGCTGGCTGAACGTCCCGCGTCCCGAATCCTGCCCCGACAGTCGGACGCCATAGCCTTCGGATAGCAAAGACCCGAAAGCCAACGCCTCGCCGGTCGCCCAGTCGAAATTCTCGCCGCCGGTGAACATGCCCTTCTTCGCCTCGAGCACGCGGCCCAAAGTCGGATGGATATTAAGGCCTTCGGGCACCGTCGTCAGCGTGCGACCGAGGCTTTCGAACAGCTTCTTCGAAACCCCGGTCTCGACATTGCGCCGCGCGCTTTCGGGGTCTGCGGGTTTGGACAGGCCCGACCAGCGTCCGCCGAACCAGTCGGCCTCGTTGGCTCTGTAATCGGCTGCGCCTGCAAATTCCTGTTCGAGCGTTGCAACAAAGCGCATGATATGCTCGTTCGCCCAATTGGCGTCGATCACGCCTTCGGCCTGCAACCGTTTGGCGTAAATTTCGCCAACGCCCGGATGCGTCTTGATGACCTTGTACATCAACGGCTGGGTGAAACTCGGCTCGTCGCCCTCGTTATGGCCGAAGCGGCGGTAGCACCACATGTCGATGACGATGTCGCGGTGGAAAGTCTGGCGGAATTCGATCGCGATCTTGCAGGCGAAAGTCACCGCTTCGGGGTCGTCGCCGTTAACGTGGAAGATCGGCGCCTGCACGCCTTTGGCCACATCCGACGGGTAAGGCGACGAGCGCGCGAACTGCGGCGAGGTGGTAAAGCCGACCTGGTTGTTGACGATGAAATGCAGGCAACCGCCGGTGTTGTAACCGCGGATGCCGGAGAAGCTGAGGCACTCCCAGACAATGCCCTGACCCGCAAAGGCCGCATCGCCGTGGAGCAAGACCGGCAAGACCTGCTCGTGCTTTTCAAGGTCGTCACGGGCGGTCTGGTTCGCGCGCACCTTGCCGAGTACGACAGGATTCACTGCTTCGAGATGCGAAGGGTTGGGGACAAGGCTCATATGCACCTTGATGCCGTCAAACTCGCGGTCGGTGCTCGTCCCGAGATGGTACTTCACATCGCCCGATCCGCCTACATCGTCGGGATTGGCGCTGCCGCCCGAAAATTCGTGAAAGATGACGCGGTAAGGCTTGGCCATCACATTGGCGAGCACGTTCAGACGCCCGCGATGCGGCATGCCGTAAACGATTTCGCGCACGCCCAACGCGCCGCCATATTTGATCACCGCCTCCAGTGCCGGAATCATCGCCTCGCCGCCATCGAGGCCGAAGCGTTTGGTACCGACATATTTGCGGCCCAGGAATTTCTCATATTGCTCGGCTTCGAGGACCTTGGCGAGGATCGCCTTCTTGCCTTCGGGCGTGAACTGGATGGCGGCTTCCTTGCCTTCCATCCGGTCCTGCAAAAAGCGCCGCTCCTCGACATCGCTGATATGCATATATTCGAGGCCCACCGGCCCGCAATAATTGGCGCGGAGAATATCGACCAGCTCGCGCACCGTGGTCCATTCAAGGCCGAGTGTGCCGCCGACATAGACTTTTTTGTCAAGGTCGCCGCCGGAAAAGCCATGATATTCGGGCGTCAGGTCGGCGGGGATTTCCTGCTTCGATAGGCCAAGGGGATCGAGATTGGCCGCCAGATGCCCGCGCACGCGATAGGTGCGGACCAGCATCATCGCGCGAATCGCGTCGCTTGCCGCCGCCACCGCATCGCCATCGCTTATCGGCTTGCCTGCCGCCTTCGCAGACGCCTTGATTTCGACCGCCATCTGCGTGGGGTCGAGGCCTGCGTTCAGCGCGTCGGTGTCGGCCAGCGGCCAGTTCGCACGGCCCCAGCTCGGGCCCCGCTCTGTTTCGAAATCCTGGTTTTCTATGCCCATCGTTCTTCCTTGTTCCTCCCCATCGACTTGCGATGGGGAGGGGGACCACGCGCCGTAGCTTTAGCGAAGGCGGGTGGTGGAGGGGCCTCTACCGTCGAAGGCCCCTCCGTCATCCGATGCTAGGCGCATCGGCTGCCACCTCCCCATCGCAAGTCGATGGGGAGGATTTGAATTATCCCTTCAAAACCTCGACCAACGTCTTGCCGAGCAACGAAGGCGAAGGCGAAACCCGTATCCCCGCTGCCTCCATCGCCGCGATCTTGCTGGCCGCGTCGCCCTTGCCGCCCGAAACGATGGCACCGGCATGACCCATCCGCCGTCCGGGAGGGGCGGTCAGCCCGGCGATGAAGCCGACCATCGGTTTCTTGCGGCCCTTCTTGGCTTCGTCGATCAGGAACTGCGCGGCATCCTCTTCCGCGCTACCGCCGATTTCGCCGATCATGATGATCGATTGCGTCGCGTCATCGGCAAGGAACAGTTCGAGCACGTCGATGAAATTGGTGCCGTTGACAGGATCGCCGCCGATGCCGACCGCGGTGGTCTGACCCAACCCTTCCGCCGTCGTCTGGAACACCGCCTCATAAGTGAGCGTGCCCGAACGCGACAGCACGCCGACCGAACCAGCGGAGAAAATGCTTCCCGGCATGATGCCGATCTTGCACTCGCCGGGAGTCAACACACCAGGGCAGTTCGGGCCAATGAGGCGCGATTTGGAGCCGGACAGCGCCCGCTTCACGCGCACCATGTCGAGGACCGGAATCCCCTCGGTAATGCAGACGATCAGCGGGATTTCGGCATCGATCGCCTCAAGGATTGAGTCGGCAGCAAAGGGCGGCGGCACATAAACAACACTGGCATCGGCGCCAGTCGCGTCCTTGGCTTCCAGCACGGTGTCAAACATCGGCAGGCCGATATGCGTGGACCCGCCCTTGCCGGGCGTGACGCCCGCGACCATCTGCGTGCCATAAGCCAGCGCCTGCTCGGTATGGAAAGTGCCGGTGGCGCCGGTCATGCCTTGTGTGATGACCTTGGTGTTCTTGTTGACGAGGATGCTCATTTTTTTCTCTTACCCATAAAACTCATGACGACGATTTCGCTCTTGCCGATTTTTTCTTTCGTGATCGCGACCATCGGCTGGTCACCGCCGCCAAAGAATAGCTCGTTCTTTTCTGCTTTGATCGGAGTGCCGCTGAGGTCCAGTGGCCGAATGCCGAGTTTACCCGCTGTTTCGTTAGCCAGATTCGAAAAATCGGATTTTTTCACAAACGGAGCACGGACATAGCAAATCCGGGCAAGCGGGAACATCTCCGCTGGCGACACCGTGACTAACGCGATGCTACCGAGCTTGCCATAACTACCGCGCGCCGCGTCTTTTGTTGCCCATTCCGGCCCGTTATTCAAAAACCAACCGTCCTTTTCCAAGACAGCGACGTCGAATTTTTGTTGTTCGACAACGCCAAGGCAAGCCCGTCCAGCTACTTCTAAATCGCTTGCCGTTGCATAAGCGGCTGACGGCGCTGCTGAAGCGGCGGAAGCACTGCAGGCAACCCATGCCAATGAGCCGGCAAGCGATCTCACTTCAGGCTCTCATCGATACCCTTACACGCCACCAGCAGTTCCTTCACTGCATCGACGCTGACTGTGAGGTTACCCTTCGCTTCGTCATCTAGCGCGATTTCGACGATTTTCTCGACGCCGTCCGCGCCGATCACTACCGGCACGCCGACATAGAGATTGTCGACGCCATATTGGCCGGTCAGGTGGACCGCAGCGGGCAGGACGCGCTTCTGGTCGTAGAGATAGGCCTCGGCCATCGCGATGCCGCTGGTGGCGGGGGCGTAATAGGCCGAACCGGTGCCGAGCAACGCGACAATCTCGCCCCCGCCGCTGCGCGTGCGCTGGACGATGGCGTCGATCCGCTCCTTGGTCGATAGGCCCATCTCGATCAGGTCGGGAACGGGAATGCCCGACACGGTCGAATATTGGATCACCGGCACCATCGTGTCGCCATGGCCGCCGAGCACAAAGCTCGTCACATCCTTGACCGAGACGTTGAATTCATCGGCGAGGAAATGGCTGAAGCGGCTCGAATCGAGCACACCCGCCATGCCGACGACCATATTGTGCGGCAGGCCGGAGAATTCGCGCAAGGCCCAGACCATCGCGTCGAGCGGGTTGGTGATGCAGATGACGAACGCCTCGGGCGCATTGGCCTTGATGCCTTCGCCGACAGCCTTCATCACCTTCAGGTTGATGCCAAGCAGATCGTCGCGGCTCATCCCCGGTTTGCGGGCGACACCGGCGGTTACGATGATGACGTCTGCGCCCTGGATATCCTTGTAATCGTTCGAGCCGGTGATCTTCGCATCGAAGCCTTCGACCGGCCCGCATTGCGACAGGTCGAGCGCCTTGCCCTGCGGCACGCCTTCGACGACGTCGAACAGCACGATGTCGCCAAGGCCTTTCAATGCTGCGAGGTGGGCAAGTGTGCCGCCGATATTGCCGGCGCCGATAAGCGCAATCTTCTTGCGAGCCATGAATCGATGTCCTTCCACTAAGGCCTGATACGGAATTGCCGCCGCGTTAGGCCGGTTTTTGGCGAAGAACAACCCTATAAAGCGCCGATTTCGGAGCTTTTTCTGATATCAGTTCGCAATAGCATTAAATGATGTTTGGAAGAGAGATTTTGTTAGAAGAAACAAGAAAACAAGAAAAAAGTGTGGCGTAGCATTGGCAAAACACGGGTTGCTCAACCCGTGTCCGTGATTGGAACGCGCTCACGCCCTTTTTCCTTTTTCCTTTTTCCTTTTAACGAGACTCATGCGCTAACGCTCACCCCGCTACGCGCCGCAACATTTCCATCCAGATCGGCACCTGCCCATGGAAACCCTCGGCCCAGACGCGCTCGTCAAGACCGTGCGCACCCTCTTTCTCGCCGATGATGCCCCAATATCCGCCGAAACCATAAACGGGCATGCCCTGCGACCGCAGAAAGGCACCGTCGGTCGCGCCTGCCGACTGGAACGGAACAACCGGAGCATCCTTGAAGCGCGTGGCAATAGCGGCCCTGAATGCTTCGGTCACGTCCTCGCGCAAAGGCGTCGGTGCGGTTTCAGGGGTTTGCGATCCTTCTATTGCGCTGACCGTCACATCCGGTCCGGCGAGCGCCTGTAATTGCAGACGCACTTCTTCGATCTTGACGCCGGGGAAGATACGGCAGTTGACGGTAGCCTCCGCTTTTTGCGGCAAGGCATTGGGCGCATGGCCTCCGCTCAGCATCGTCGCCACGCAGCGGGTTCGCGTCGAACCGGGGTCGAGCCCTTCGAGCAGGTCGGCGGTTTCGCGGTCCTTGGGATTGGCCAGAAAGCGTTTGACCAGTTCGCCATATTGCCCGTTGTCGCGCTTTGTCAGAAGCTCATAATCCGCCCGTGTCGCGTCGTTGATCATCGGCGGAAACCGGTGACGCTCCAGCGCAGTGACGGCGTTCGCAAGCGCGTAGATCGCGTTGTCGGGCCGGGGCGCGCTGCTATGCCCCCCTCTGTTGGTCGCGGTCAGCTTGTAATCGGCGTAGGTTTTTTCGGCTATTTGCATATAAAAACTATCGACGCGGCCATCCGCGTAAGCTGCGCCGCCACCGGCATCGCCGTTCAAGGCATATTCGGCGTCGATCAGCGCGCGCCAGTCGGTTGCAGCGCGCCGCGCGCCGTTACCCGTCGTTTCCTCGTCACCCGTGAACAGCACGATAATGTCGCGCGTCGGCTCGAACTTCTCCGCGCGCAGATATTGCAGCGCCAGAACGATGCCAGTCAGCGCGGCCTTGTTGTCGTTCGATCCGCGCCCGAGATAATAGCCATTTTCCTCGCGGAACTGGAACGGCGGGTATTTCCAGTCGCTCTCCTTCGCCTCGACGACATCCATATGCGCCATCAGCAATATCGGTTTCTTGCCCGAAGGCCTGGCGGCGGGCCAGCGCGCGATCAGCGTCTGAGTGTTGTCATGGTCCTTGACCACGACGTTATTGATGCCTGCCTTGCGGAACTCGGCGGTGAGCAGCGTTGTTAGTTTCTTGAACTCAGCGGGGCGGCCTTCGACCGTCGGGATTTCGACGATTTTGGCAAAGAGCTGCTTTTCCGCCGTCCGCTTCGCGTCGGCCTGCGCATGCAACGGCGTCAGCGCCAACAATGTCGCCGATAATGCCAACAACCGTTTCATATCCTTCTCCCTCTTCGCGCGACCCTAATGCTCGCCATGGCCTTCGGCCAGATATTCTTCCGACTGCATTTCAAGCAGCCGCGACACGGTGCGGTCGAACTCGAACCTCCCGTCGCCTTCGGGATAAAGCGCATCGGGCGCGGCATCGGCGCTGGCGAGCAGCTTCACTTTATATTCGTAGAGCGCGTCGATCAGCGTCACAAAGCGCGCTGCCTCGTTACGGTTATGCGGCCCCAGCACCGGAATGCCGACGATGATAACGCTATGATAACGCCGCGCAATCGCCAGATAGTCCGCCGCACCGCGCGCCTCTCCACACAATCGCTTGAACGAGAACACTGCGACGCCCTTGAGCGACTTCGGCACATACAGCATCCGCCCGCCGCCCAGATCGATCTCCGCCGAAGGCACATGCGCGCGGTCTTCGGGGGGATAGTCGGTCAGGCGGAAGAAAGTTTCGGACAGCTTCTTCGTCGCCTCCGGCCCGTTGGGCACCAGCCAGGTTTCGGCATTGCCCAGCCGGTCGCGGCGATAATCGGTAGGGCCATTGAGGCCGATGATATCGAGCTTTTCCTTTACCAGATCGATGAAGGGCAGAAACAGCTGTCGGTTCAGCCCGTCCTTGTAGAGATCGTCGGGGTGGCGGTTCGATGTCGTCACCACCGTCACCCCCGCCGCAATCAGCCCGGTGAACAGCCGCGACATGATCGCGGCGTCGGCCATGTTGTTGACCACCATCTCGTCGAAGCACAAAAGCCGTGCCTCGTCGGCCAGAGCCTCGACCAAGGGCGGGACGGGATCGCCTTCTTCCTTTTCGCGCTCAACCTTCAGCCGCGCGTGGATATCGAGCATGAACTCATGGAAATGTCCACGCCGCTTGCGCTTGATCTGCACGGACTCGAAAAACAGGTCCATCAGCATCGATTTGCCGCGCCCGACCCCGCCCCACATGTACAGCCCGCGCGCCGGATCGGGCTTCTTGCGGAGGAAACGCCACAAAGTGCTGCCGCGCGGCGGGACCGCTTCGAGCTCCGCCTGCACCTTCGCCAGTGCGGCTGCGGCATTCGCCTGATCGGCGTCGGCCTTCAACTCTCCCGCCGCCACTAGAGCAGCATAGGCTTCGGTGACCGGCTGGCTGCTCATTTCCTGGTAGGTTTTCGGATTGTGCCCGAAAAGGCAGCTACCCGTGTTTCGTCCTGAACAACCAATCCGCGCATGAACAGCAAACGACCAGTTTCCTTGAGCAACTCGACTTCGGCGTCGAGCGGCTTGCCCACGACGCCCGCGCCGATAAATTGCACCGACAGATCCAGCGTCACTGCTGTCCCCGCCTCGATCAGCCCGAACATCCGCGACGCACCGAACATCGCAACGTCGATAAAGCCCAAAGTCACGCCGCCGTGGATCGCATTCGACAGATTGCTATGGGTATGCCCCGGAAACATCCGCAGCCGCGCCTTGCCGTCGCTTTCGCTCCTGACCAGCATCTTGCCGAGCACCGTGCCGTTATAGCGGCTGGGGTCGGTCATTTCCCATTTCAGCCAGCCGGGATTGTCCGGATCGGGGCTGCTGTCGAAGGCGGGTGTGTCCAATGCTGGGGGCCTAGACGTAACGCTCTGCGACCATCTTCTTGGTTTCGGCAATCGCCTTGGCCGGGTTCAAACCCTTGGGGCAGGCATTGGCGCAGTTCATGATCGTGTGGCAGCGATAGAGGCGGAACGGGTCTTCGAGCTCGTCCAGACGCTCGCCGGTCATCTCGTCGCGGCTGTCGGCCAGCCAGCGATAGGCTTGCAGCAATATCGCCGGGCCCAGAAATTTATCGCTGTTCCACCAGTAAGAAGGGCAACTGGTCGAGCAGCAGGCGCAAAGGATGCATTCATATAGCCCGTCGAGCTTGGCGCGGTCCTCCGGCGATTGCAGCCGCTCCTTGCCCGAAGGCTCGGGGGTCACCGTCTGCAACCAGGGTTTAATCGACGCATATTGCGCGTAGAAATGGGTGAAATCGGGGACAAGGTCCTTGATCACTTCCATGTGCGGGAGCGGGGTAATCGTGACTTCGCTTTTGCAATCCTCGATCGCGGTGGTGCAGGCCAATGCGTTCTTGCCGTCGATGTTCATCGAGCAGGAGCCGCAAATCCCCTCGCGGCATGAACGGCGGAAGGTGAGCGATGAATCCTGCTCGCCCTTCATCTTGATGAGGGCATCGAGCACCATCGGCCCGCAATCGTCGGTGTCGATCTCGAAATTGTCGTATCGCGGATTTTCGCCGCTATCGGGGTCGTAGCGATAGACCTTGAATTTCTTCACCGCACCGCCGGTCGCCGCAGCGTGGGTTTTACCCTTCTGCACCTTGCTGTTCTTGGGAAGGAAGAAATCGGCCATTTTTACGTCCTGCAATCTTTACGCGCCTTGCCCTAACCAAGCAGTTAAGCAATCACAAGCCCTCAATCGCGTCCTTTTTGCGTGACTTTTGTGCAAGTCGCACGCGCAACTTGTCGATCTTGCGCCCGTCCATGTCGACCACCTCGAAATGCCAGCCCTGATCGGTGAAGGATTCGCCTTCTTGCGGTAAATGGCGCAATATATGAAGCACATGGCCCGCCGCAGTCGCATAATCGCGATCGTCGGGAAGGTCGATGTCGAGCGCGTCGGCCATCGCATCCGCCGCCATAGCGCCAGATACCAGCATCGATCCGTCGTCGAGCGTGACGATATTGGCGGCACTTCCCTGCGCCTGGTCGGAGGCAAACTCTCCTGCAATTGCGGAAAGCAGATCGTTCGGCGTGACAATGCCTTCGAAATGGCCATATTCGTCATGGACGAGTAGCATCGGCACATCGGACGAGCGCAGGATTTCGAGCGCGTCCATTGCGTCCAGCTGGTCGGGAATAATCTCGGCGCGGCGCATCAACACACGCAGGTCGAGTGACTTACCACCGATTTGCGCCGCAACAATATCGCGCGACTGGACGACGCCGATAATATCGTCGCCATCTTCGCCCGTTACCGGAATGCGTGTGTGGAGCGAGTTGACCAGTACATGACGCACTTCGTCTTCCGAGGCATCGACCGAGATACGGTCGACATCGGTGCGCGGAGTCATCACTTCGCGCACCGGCCGGTCGGCGAGGCGCACGACGCCTGCGATTACCTTATGCTCATGCTCCTCGATGATCCCTGCGTGCGTTGCCTCGGCAAAGACCATGCGCAGCTCTTCGGTGGTCAATGCCTCGCGGCTGTCCCGGCGCAGGCCGAGCATGCGAAAGATCAGCGCGCTCGATTTGTCGAGCAACCAGACGACAGGCGCTGTAATGCGTGCCAGTAGCTCCATCGGTCCTGCCACGAGGACGGCAATCCGTTCGGGTGCTACCAACGCAAATTGTTTGGGCACCAGTTCGCCGATGACAAGCGATGCATAGGTCGTAATTGAAATCACGATCCCGAAACCGAGAGTGTCGGCCCAATCGGCAGGCACGCCCATGGCGGCAAGCCGCTCGCCCACTGGCTGACCGAGCGCCGAACCCGAGTAAGCACCGGCAATGATTCCGATAAGCGTGATCCCGATTTGAACCGTCGAGAGGAACTTGCCCGGATCGCGCGCCAGGCGAAGCGCCGCGTTGGCCCCCCGTTTGCCGTTTTCGGCCATTGCCTGTAACTTTGCATGGCGCGACGAGACGATAGCGAGTTCGGACATCGCAAAAACGCCGTTTATCGCGATCAACACGAGGATGATTGCGGCATCGAACCAGGGAAAAGGATGAAAAGGCTCCATACGGACGTTGTTGCCATAGGGCGAATTGTACAGCCTTGGCAACAATATGAACGAAAATAGGTTATGGTCAAAAGATGTAACGCAGGGAGGGCACATCATCTCTCGTTCATCTTTTAAAGCGTTACGCTGAACAAATCTAAAAAAGGAGATGAAGTCATGAAAAAACAGCAACTGATATCGCTAGGCCTGATTGCGGCTATCCTGCCATTGGCCGCCTGCGTCACCGATCCCGAAACCGGCAACCGCACGATTTCCAAAGCGGCCATTGGCGGCGTGGGCGGTGCACTTGGCGGCTATTTGCTCGGCGATCTGATCGGCGGCAAGCGTGACCGGACCGAGAAAATCGTCGGTGCAGGCATCGGGGCTGTCGCAGGCGCGGGCGTCGGCTATTATATGGACGAGCAGGAAAGGAAACTGAAGCAGCAGACCGCCGGAACCGGCGTAAATGTTATCCGCGATGGCGACAATCTCGTCCTTGACATGCCGTCCGAAGTGACCTTCGCGGTCGATAGTGCCAATATCGATCCGGGTTTCCGCGCTACGCTCGATCAGGTTGCTTCGACACTCACCCAATATGAAAAAACCTATGTCGATGTGCTTGGCCACACTGATTCGACGGGATCGGACGCCTATAATCAGGGACTGTCCGAACGCCGCGCTTCGTCGGTGGCGAATTATCTCGGCTCGCGCGGCGTCCAGCAGGCGCGGCTTGCGACACGCGGCTATGGCGAAACCCAGCCCAAGGCGAGCAACGCCGACGAAGCAGGCCGCGCCGCCAACCGCCGTGTGGAAATTCGTCTGGTGCCGGTGACCGCGAGCTGAGAGTTATTTCGTTAGAAGGAATAACGGAAAAAGGCGTCAGCCTCTTTATGTTTCAGGCATATCATTGGGAACGCTGAAAAAACCTAGATGGGCAACGTGCTTATTCCTTATATTCTTTTTTCTTCTAACGAAAAATCAAACCGAAACGCCCTTCAGCAGTTTCGGCAAATCACCGCTCTCGCCCCTTGCCTCGGCCATGAAAAAGGCCTTGGCGGGGGCGGTGCGCTGGACGAGGCCCATGCCGAAGCGGCGGACCGCCGAAGCGGTCTTGCCGGGGATGGAGAACAGCCGGTTGAGCGTGTCGGTCGAGGCCGCGACCATCAGCGTATCGACACTGCGCCAGCGGCTGTAACGGTCGAGCAATTGCGCATCGGCAAGGTCGAGTCCGAGCCGCATCCCGTCGACCAGCACTTCGGTCAGCGAGGCGACATCGCGCAGGCCGAGGTTGAGGCCCTGTCCGGCAATCGGGTGGATGCCATGCGCGCTGTCGCCGATCAGCGCCAGCCGCTCGGCGGTTATCGCGCCTGCATGATGGAAGCCTAATTTGTAGGTCGACAGCGGTGCGGCCAGTTCGACCGCACCGAGCATGCCGCCCATTGCCTTTTCCAACTCCGCTGCAAAACCGCGTGGAGACAATTTGAGGTAAGCCGGTGCATCTTCCGCCGCTACAGACCAGACAATAGCCGAACGGTGCCTCCCGTCATCGCTGTCCAGCATCGGCAACAGAGCAAACGGCCCTGACGGATAGAAAATCTCGTAAGCGACATTGCCGTGCGGTTTTTCGTGGAAGATCGCGCCGACCATCGCGCTATGCGCATATTGCCAGTGCGCGATTTTGATGCCTGCCTCTTCGCGCGTCTGGCTGTTTCGGCCTTCGGCGACGATCATCAGGTCGGAAGTGAGCGTCTCTCCATTGTCGAGCGTCACGCTGGCTGCAGCGCCGTCGCGGCTCTTGGCGGATATTCCCATCGGCATGTGTAGCGTAATTGCCCCATGCGCCTCCGCCGCACGATACAGGACGGATCGCAGGAAACGATTCTCGAACATCTGCCCCAGAAAGCCGTCGTTGGCTCCGGGCACGAAATCGAGCGCGCCGGGTTTCAACCCGTCGCTCACCCAAATCTGTTCGATTGGGCAGCCCTTGCCCGCCAATGCCTCGCCGACGGCAATGGCCTCCAGCAGCTTCATGCTCGAACTCGAAATCGCTGAAGTGCGACCGTCGAACCTAGGCGCGAGCATCGCCGCCGGGTCGGCGCGGTCGATGACATGGCTGGTGATGCCTTGCGCCGCCAATGCCAGCGCTTGCGTAAGGCCGATCAGCCCTCCGCCGATAATGATTACATCCGCTCTGTCTGTCATGCGTCGCTTATGGCGCAGTTGGCGGGCCGTCTCAACCTTCCTGCTTGACGGCGAGTCCGGTGAAGCCGAAAAGGAGCGTGTTAACCAACTATGGCAGTTCAGATGGCGTCGCGCAGTCCCAAGATCACGTCCAAACCCAATATGGCGAACTGGCGCCAGATGATGCGCGCGTCGCTGATTCGCTCGGGCGCGCTCATCGGCGGGGCGGCGCTGGGGCTGTTTGCGGCATTTTACGGGATGGCCGTGCTGAGCTATTCCGCCGCAGACGAAGCCTTCAACAGCGCTGCATCGGGCGTCCAGCATAACTGGATGGGGCAGAGCGGTGCCTATCTTGCCGATGCGGCCCTTTTCCTGTTCGGTCTCCCTGCAATTTTCCTGCTGCCGTTGATGCTCGTCTTCGCCCGTCGGCTCTGGCGCGATGTGCCGCAGCCGCAATGGAAACGGCAATTGCTCCTCTGTCTGGCCGGGATGCTGCTCATCGGCTTCGGCATGTCTTATTGGCAACATGGCAGCGATATCGGCCTGCCCGCCGGTTGGGGCGGGACGATTGCCTTGCTGTTGGATAGCGTGGCGATTGCCGGTGTCGGCCAAATCGAAGGGGGTCTTGGGACCGCAATCCGGGTGCTGCTCATTTTGGCCAGCCTGTTTGGCGGTGTCGCTTTGGTCATCCGCTCGCTGCAACTCGAACGGCCCTTATTCCGCATTCCCGCCATCCCGCTGCCGCGCTTTAGCTGGCCCAATGGCGAGGCGCAGCTGGGTGGTGACGGCGATTATGGCGCGCCGCCGGCAGCGCCCCCGCCCCCGCGCAAGGTCATCGAGCCCGAAAACCGCAAGCCGCCGGTCATCGACGACCGCAACGACGCGCCCAAGAAAGCCGCCTTCTCGACCGGCGCGCGGCAAGGCGATTTCTTCGGTAGCTATACGTTGCCTTCGCTCGACCTGCTCGACCCGCCGCCCTCAATCGCCACGCCCAAGCTCGACAAGGCCGCATTGGAAGCGAATGCGCGGTTGCTCGAATCGGTGCTCGACGATTTCCACGTCAAGGGCCAGATCGTTGCCGTCCGTCCGGGACCCGTGGTGACGATGTACGAGCTCGAACCTGCTGCGGGCATCAAGTCGAGCCGCGTGGTCCAGTTGGCCGAGGACATTGCACGCAACATGTCGGCCCTGTCGGCGCGCGTTTCGGTCATTCCCGGCCGCACGGTGATGGGCATAGAGCTTCCCAATGCCAATCGTGAGCCGGTGGTATTTCAGGAAATGGTCGGTTCGGGTGCCTTCGCTGATCAGAAGGGCGCGCTGCCGATCATTCTCGGTAAGAATATTTCGGGTGATCCGGTGATTGCCGACCTCGCCCCAATGCCGCATTTGCTCGTTGCGGGCACCACCGGCTCGGGCAAGTCGGTGGGGCTGAACTGCATGATCCTGTCTTTGCTCTACAGGCTCACCCCCGACCAGTGCCGGATGATCATGATCGATCCCAAGATGCTTGAATTGAGCAGCTATGACGATATTCCGCACCTGCTCTCGCCGGTGGTGACCGAGCCCGCCAAGGCGATCCGAGCACTAAAATGGGCGGTCGAGCAGATGGAGGAACGCTACCGGATGATGTCCTCGCTCGGAGTACGCAACCTTGCAAATTTCAACGAAAAAGTGCGCGCCGCCAAAGCCAAGGGTGCGCCTTTGGGCCGCAAGGTGCAGATCGGTTACGACCCGATGACCGGCCAGCCGCAATATGAGGAAGAAAGCCTCGCTTACGAGCCGATGCCGCAAATCGTCGTGGTAGTTGACGAGCTGGCCGACCTGATGATGACTGCGGGCAAGGAGGTCGAATTCCTTATCCAGCGGTTGGCGCAGAAAGCGCGAGCCGCGGGCATCCATCTCATCATGGCGACGCAGCGGCCCTCGGTCGACGTCATAACCGGCGTCATCAAGGCGAACCTGCCGACGCGGATTTCCTTCCATGTCACCTCCAAGATCGACAGTCGCACCATCCTTGGCGAGCAGGGTGCGGAGCAGCTTCTCGGCAAGGGCGACATGCTCTATATGGCGGGCGGTCGTATGCTGACCCGTATCCACGGACCGTTTGTCTCCGACGACGAAGTCCGCCGTGTTGCCGATCACTGGCGCGGGCAGGGAAGCCCCGAATATATCCAGGCTGTTACCGAGGAACCGGAAGACGGCGGCTTCGATTTCGGCGGCATGGGCGGCGACGATAGCGAGGAGGATTCGCAATATCGCAAGGCCTGCCAGATTGTCTTCGAAAGCCAGAAGGCCTCGACGAGCTGGATTCAAAGGCAATTGCGCATCGGCTATAACAGCGCGGCGCGGCTGATCGACCGCATGGAAGAGGACGGTTTTGTCAGTGCGCCCAACCATATCGGGCGGCGCGAGGTACTGCGCGACCGGAACGGCGACCCTATATAGGCGTTAAGTGGGCATTCAACGCTGCCGCGCTAATTGGTGGCCATCTCTCCCAAGGATAAATATATGACTCTCGGAAAATACGCCCTGCTGTTTGCGCCCGCCGCGCTGGTGCTGACCATGCCCGGCTCCGCGCAGAGCGGCTCTGAAAAGATGGACCGTGTCGTTGCCCACATGAAAGCGGTGGGCACAATGACTTCCAGCTTCACGCAGACCGACCGGCGCCGCGGAACGCTGTCGGGCAAGTTGCTGCTCAAACGCCCGGGCCATGTCCGTTTCGAATATCAGAAGGATGTGCCGCTGCTTATCGTCGGCGACGGCAAGGCGTTGACGATGGTCGATTATGAGGTGAAACAGGTCCAGCGCTGGCCGATCCGCAACAGCCCGCTCGCCGCCCTGCTCGACCCGGGTCAGGATATTTCACGCTATGGCAAGCTTGTACCGACCTCGACCGATGACGTCATCAGCGTCGAGGTCCGCGACCCCAAAAGGCCCGAATTTGGCGTCATCACCATGGTCTTCGTGCGTGCGCCGGGCGCGCCCGGTGGCCTGACGCTGAACGGCTGGGTTGCGCTCGATTCGAAGAATAACCGCACCAGCATTCGACTCGGTAATGTAAAATACAACGGAAACGTGCCTAACTCCGCATTTACCTGGAAAGACCCGCGCCCGGTTCGCCGCAAATCCTGACGTCAGGCGATGAAGCGATGCTCTGCGCCGACCAAATGCCAACCTTAACAGTCCTGTTCATCTGAGTGACAGGAAACTGCTTGTATAAATTCGTCATCAGCGGTTGATAGTTCGTGTGGTTTTCCCCCTGTTGCCCACGGCGATAAAGTCAGCCTCTGGTATCCGCGTGACGAACGCAAGCTTAGCCCTCATCCCAAATGCCCCCGGGATGAGGGCTTTGCTTTATCCACGCAATTTTTAGCAAATCCGCTGCTTGCCCGCCACGCCGCTGGCCTCTAGGGCGATACGCTTATGCCCCAAAATATCAGCATTGCTTCCTGGAACATCAACTCCGTCCGCGCCCGCCTCGACATCGTCGAGCGCTTTTGCAAGGAAATTTCGCCGGACATTTTGTGCCTTCAGGAAACCAAGGTCATCGACGGCCTGTTTCCCGAAGGCCTGTTCCGGCAGTTCGGCTATCGCCACATGATGATCAACGGCCAGCCGATGCATCATGGCGTCGCCATCGTCAGCAAAATTCCCTTGATCAATCGTCGCGTCGAAGACTGGCAGGCGAATGGCGAGGCGCGTCATATCAGTGCTGAAATCGGAACCGAAAGTACGAAGGGCGTTCGGCTCGACAATGTCTATATTCCCGCGGGCGGCGAAATTCCGGATCGCGAACTCAACGCGAAGTTCGGGCAAAAGCTCGATTTTCTGGGCCGCATGACCGAATGGTCGAAGACCGTCGATTGCCCAACCATATTGACCGGTGACTTCAACGTGGCGCCGCTCGAACATGACGTGTGGAGCCACAAGCAGCTCAAAAATGTCGTAAGCCACACTGCGGTCGAAATCGATCTGCTGGCAAAGCTGAAGGCGGCTGGGAGCTGGGTCGATCTGGCGCGCGAGTTCGTCGACCCCTCGCAGAAGCTCTACACCTGGTGGAGCTATCGCGCACAGGATTGGGAGGCTTCGGACCGTGGCCGCAGGCTCGACCATATGTGGGTCACGCCCGATCTCAAGGATCGCGCCAAAGCGCATGTCGTGCACAAGCAATGCCGCAGTTGGGGCAAGCCGTCGGACCATGCGCCCATCGTCACGGAATTCGCCTTTTGAGTGACGGCGATCCCCGCCGGGCTGCGCGCGCCATCGACGCACTGCGACGTGGCTGGCCGGTTGTGGTCGAGAATCAGGGCCAGCAAATTGCTGTCGCCGCAATCGAGACAGCGACAAGCACCGCAGGTGCTTCGGCGATCTTGCTATCGGCGAGCCGTGCAGCAACGCTGAAGCTCGCAAACCAGAGAGAGGCCGCCGATGCTGCCTTGCCCGTTCTGATAAAGGCACCGGCCGAGCTCGACATCGCCCTGGCGCTGGCCATAGCCGATCCGACGCTTGACCTGCGCTACCCGATGAAGGGACCGTTCGCTGCCCTGCCGCTGGCCGATAGTGCTTCTGCATGGGCGGCAATCGAACTGGCGCGACTTGCCGGACTATTGCCCGCCTTTCTCGTGCTGGATGCCGTTGCCATTGCCGACAGCGTTTCGCCGGAGGACGTCAGAGCATTCGACGACAGCAATAATCTTCTTATCGCTGCGCGAGCGCGGTTGCCGGTGGCGGCCAATGCCGACGCCGAGATTGTGGCTTTTCGTTCGAACGCGGACTCCACGGATCATGTCGCGCTGGTGATCGGCAAACGCGATGCCTCACCGCCAGTCGTGCGGCTGCACAGCGAGTGTCTGACCGGTGATGTTCTGGGTAGCCTGAAATGCGATTGCGGGCCGCAGTTGCACGAGGCGCTCCACCAGATTTCCGAGGCGAAATGGGGCATATTGCTATATTTGCGGCAGGAAGGCCGTGGCATCGGCCTTATCAACAAGCTGCGCGCTTACGCGCTTCAGGATCAGGGGTTCGACACGGTCGACGCCAATATCCGGCTTGGTTTTGCCATCGACGCACGCGATTTTTCGGTTGCGGCGCGGATGCTCGAATTGTTGGGCGTGTCATCGCTAAGGCTGCTTACCAACAATCCCGAGAAGGTCGCGGGGCTTGAGGCGGAGGGGGTGACCGTGACCGAGCGCTTGTCCCTCAAGATCGTGGCCAATCCCCATAACGCGCATTATCTTGCGACCAAACGCGACCGGACGGGGCACCAACTATAGCGGCTTGCCGCATGCGCGTCGGGCAGATAGATGTTTCGGGGCGTAAAGGCGGGGGCGTCATGTGAAACAGCCGGAACATCTGGCACTGATCGAGGCCTGCTTCCGCTGTCGCGAGCAGCAGGCCGGCCTGATTCACGCCGCCACGCATTTCCGCCAATATGGCCATCGCGCCCCGGTTGCCTTGCGAGGGGACGCTTCGGAACATCTGTTCCTTGTCATCAGCGGGCTGGCTTCGGCTGACCTGTTCAGCATCGACGGCCAGCATGCGCAACTCGCCGGTTACGGCCCCGGTGAATTGTTCGGGGCCTATCCTGAGCCGGTGATCCACCGCGCCGACATTAGCGCAGTGGGCGAACTTTCGGTGCTGGTCATCGAAACCCGCGCCATAGCTTCGCTTGCGGCGCAGCATGCCGCCATTGCGCAAGGCGTTGCCCTGCTGATGGCACGGCAGCTCGACATGGTACTCGACCGGATGGCCGCACGCATCGGTCTCAGCGCGACTGGCAGATGCTATCGCGCTTTATTGGCAAAGGCGGATGCCGAAGATCGCATCACGCCGATGCCGATATTGTCGGCGCTTGCGATCAGCGTGAACACCACCCGCGAAACCGCGTCGCGGGCGCTGGCGCACCTTGTGCGTCGCGGGATTGTCGAGCGGCAGGAGGATGGCCTGAAGATCGTATCACGCCGGATGCTCGAGGAGCTGGTGGTCTAACCTTTACTGGAAGGGATCGGCCTGTTGGGGCTCTGCTTCGCGTTCGGCGTCTTCCCGTCTTCGGCCTAGTGCCTTGTCGATAAATTCCTCGTCCAGCATCTCCGGATTTACATCCTCCGGCAATATCCCTTCACCCGTGCCCGGCCGCATTTCGATAGGATTGCCATCCTCGTCGAGCAATATCGGGTTACCATCCTCGTCAACCAGCAATTCTTCTTCATCCTCCAGCCGTTCGGGGAAGGTCACGTCGGTCGCAAACTCCTCGACCGGCCGGTTCGCCACGGCAACGCGCATGAATGCGGCCCAGGCCTGCGCTGGCGCCCGCCCGCCCTCGAGCCCGCCGACCGCGCGCGCATTGTCGCGGCCCATCCAGACGCCAGTGGTGAGGCCGCTCGAAAAGCCCAGAAACCAGCCATCCTTGTTGCTGCTGGTGGTGCCGGTCTTGCCCGCGACAGGCCGCCCGATGTTGGCTGCGCGCCCTGTGCCGGTGGCGACTGCCGACTGCATCAGGTCGGTCATGCCGCCTGCAACATAATCCTCGACTAGCTGGATCGATTTCTGCGGTTTGGCCGAATAGAGTATTTCACCCTCGATGGTGGTGACTTTGGAAATGCCGAAGGGCGTGACGCTGCGGCCCTTGGCCTGGACCGCTGCAAAGGCGCGGGTCATGTCGATGACGCGGGTTTCGGACGTGCCGAGCACCATCGATGGCAGCGTATTGACTGGCGTCGTAATGCCGAAGCGGCGCGCCATATTGGCGATGCTGCTGGTGCCGAATTCCTGCCCGAGTTGCGCCGCCACCGTGTTTTTCGAATAGGCGAATGCGGTGCGCAGCGAGATTTCGCCCGCATAGCTGCCGCCACTGTTCTTCGGCTGCCAGCCGTCGATTTCCACAGGTTCGTCCACAACCTTGTCCTCAGGTCGCATCCCGCCTTCCAACGCGGTCAGGTACACGAACAGCTTCCACGCCGACCCCGGCTGGCGCACGGCGGTGACCGCGCGATTATAGTTGCTGGTGACATAATCGGTGCCGCCGACCATCGCCTTGACTGCGCCGTCACGGTCGATGGCGACCAGCGCTCCTTGCAATCCCTTGGGCACATTGGCGACGATGGCGGCGGTTGCGGCGCGCTGCATCTTGAGATCGATCGTCGTCCAGACGTCGATCGGCTTTTCGGTCTCGTCGATCAGCCCGTCGAGTTGCGGCAACGCCCAGTCGGTGAAATAGCGGACGCTGTCCTGCGGAGGTTCGGCCGCCATCTTGACCAGGGAAGGCTTGACCGATGCGGCTTGCGCTGCGGTTATCATGCCCGCATCCTGCATGACTTCGACGACGACGCCTGCGCGCCCCAATGCGGCTTTGGCATCTGCAGTCGGGGAATAGCGCGAGGGTGCCTTGACGAGGCCTGCGATGATTGCCGCTTCGGCAAGCGTCAGTTCTTCGGCACCATGATCGAAAAATTTGCGCGACGCGGCATCCACACCATAGGCACCGCCGCCGAAATAGACCTTGTTCAGATAGAGTTCGAGAATTTGCTCTTTCGAAAATTTGGTTTCCATCGCCAGCGCAAGGATGATCTCGCGCATCTTGCGACCGAACTCCTTGTTGTTGTTGAGGTAGACATTTCGCGCCAGCTGCTGCGTGATTGTCGACCCACCCTGCGCCCACCGCCCCTCGACCGCGCGGACATAGAAGGAGCGGGTGATGCCGATAGGATCGACGCCGGGATGCATGAAATAGCGGCGGTCCTCGACCGCAATCATCGCGTCCTTCATTTCGGAAGGCAGCTGCCCAATGGTCAGCCAGCGCCCGAAGCTCGGCCCCAGCGACTGGATGACGGTGCCATCAGCGGCGCGGACGCGGATCATCTGGCCGTTTGGAGACGCCTTCAAGTCCTCGAAACTGTCTATCTCGCCGCGTGCGATGGCGACGAAGATGCCGATCACCATCAGGCCGATAAGCGCTGCGATGCCGCCGATTTTCAGGATGCGGATCGTCCATAGCATGAACGGCCCGCGTTCGCTCGATGCTGTAGTGCTACGTGCCATTGGCGGCGGTGTTAATGCGTAAGCCGCATGCTAACAAGCGGCTTTCGACCAACCTACTCCGGGTCGAATTCAAGTGCTGCGCTGTTGATGCAATAGCGCAATCCTGTCGGCCCGGGGCCATCGGGGAAGACATGGCCCAAATGCCCGTCACAGGCGGCGCAGCGCACTTCGGTACGGACCATGCCGTGCGAGACGTCGCGATGTTCGTCGACAACCTCGCCGTCCGCTGGCGCGGTGAAGCTGGGCCAGCCCGAGCCGCTGTCGAATTTAGTGTCGGAGGCGAACAAGGTCGTGCCGCAACCCGCACAGCGGAACTCGCCTTCGCGTTTCTCGTCCGTAAGCTTGCCGGCAAAGGCCCGTTCGGTACCCGCTTCGCGCAAAACATGATATTGCACCGGATCGAGCTGTTCGCGCCATTCGGCATCGGTCTTTTCGATTTTTTCCATGATGTCACCTTCCGGCAATGAATGTGGTGTTCGCGACATGGGCCGTCAAGGTTACGCCCCTTAACAGGTCGTTTACCACAAACCCGCTAGGTTAGGCAGGATATGACAGGACCAGGTCATATGCTGCGCGCTTTGGTGGCGCTGGGGCTTTTGCCGTTGCTTGTGGCTGCGGGCGATGATTCGTGCCGTTTGTGCAAGCCTTCCGAGACTGGGGAAGGCGCAGAAATCCGGCGCGAAATGCCTTTGTCCATTGAAATCACCACCAAGCTGGATTTCAGCCGCGCCGCTTTGTCTGGCGCGGGTGGAGGCGCGATAGAGCTCGATCCGGACAACAGCAACAAGCGCGTCGACGGCGGCATTCGCGACCTGGGTGGGTCGGCCCTCGCGGGAACGGCAGTGGTCAAGGGCGAGCCGGGGCGACAGGTGCGGATCGATATGCCTTCAAACGCGCGGATGACTTCTTCCACCGGCGGTTCTGTCGAGATTACCGGCCTGCGAACCAGCCTGATCGCAAATCCGAGGCTCGATCAGAGCGGACGGCTGGAATTTTCATTCGGTGGCAGGGTTATCGTGCGCGGCAATGCCTCGGGCACCTTCCGCGCGCGTATCCCGATTACGGCACAATATGAGTAATGGGTTTTGGTGCTAACCCCGTCGCGCGGCAGCCCGGGCGATGCGGATCAATTCTTCTTCCAATATGACGCTGCCGAGATTTTCGCGCACGCTCATCAGCTTGCTCTCGATCTCGATCAGATGCCCGTTGAGTCCCGCCAGCCGCGCCGATGGCCAGCGCGACAATTGCCTGACGAAATCATCGGCTTCCTTCCAGAAAATCGAGCGTGTCGCCTTTACGACGGCGCCCGGGTTCGCGCCGCCATCGACCTTGGCGCGCAGCGATGAGAGCAAGGTCACCCGGCGCTGCAAGGCGCGGATGATACGGATCGCATCCACACCCATGTCGCGCGCGCTGGCCAGTTCGCGGCCCGTCCCGCGCAATTCGCCGCCCATTATCTGGTTGATCAGTCCGCTCACATTCTCCTCGCCGGTTTCGGCGGATAGCGCCTCAAAAGCAGCGACCTCAACGGTGGCGGGCCGCTGAGGAGAGCCGTCATAATATAATGAGAGCTTTTCGACTTCGGATTGCGCCAGCTTTCGGTCCTGCCCGGTGTAGCGCGCGATCCGCGCAGCCAAGCTGCGGTCGAGCTTCAGCCCCAACGTCGCGGCATGCGCCATCACTGCGGCGGCGGCATCGCCCTCTTCGGGCATATAGCAGATGAGGGTCATCGCACGCGGGTGCCCCTCGACCAGCTTGCGCAACTTGCTGGCCTTGGTGAGGTTGCCAGCGGTCGCGATCACCGGATTGGCCTCGCCTTCGACCGCCAGCAGGTTTTCCACCGCCGTCAGGCCTTCCTCGCGGCGGACGTTCAGCCGGACGTAGCGTTTGTCGCCGAATAGCGACAATGACGTTGCCTCATCGGCAAGCAACGCCGGATCGTTGCGTATCCGGTCGCTGTCGAGATCGACACGTTCCGCACCACCCAATTGCGCTGCCATTTGCGCTGCAATGTCGGCGATGGCGGATTCGTCCTGTCCGAAAATGAAGAACAGCCGGATATCGGGCCGCGATGTGATCGCACCAATAAAGTTGCGTTCTTTCGGGCTGCTCATTCGCCGCGTGCGTAGAGCGATAGCCGCGTCACGATCTGGTCGGCAACGCGCTGGGTGAGGTTTTCGAGCGCGCTGTTCTCGCCCGCGATTGTGGCATATTCGGAACTCACGACATCGATGCCCGCGTCCGAGCCGGCAGTGGCGTCGAGCACCGTTTCTCCGGTTTCATTGGCCACCAACTGATAGCGCGCGCGCAATGTCCGCCGTTCGCGGGTCACAGTATCGTCAGCGCGCACGCCGAAGCCTTCGATCTGGTCGTCGAGCGCGATCACCAACCGGAAGCGCGCGCCATTTCCATTGGTGGCTCCCAATCTATCGCTGAGTGCGTTGCGCATAAGCCAGCCTGCCTTGCCCTCGATGGGATCGACCGAGACCGAACCCAGTGTCGATGCCACGGCGCCACGCGACCCACCGCTGTAGAGTGGCTGCAATCCGCAACCTGTGAGTGCCAAAGCCAGCAAAACGGGAGCGAGGAGTTTCTTCATAGCACGATACTGACCAGCCTGTCGGGAACGACAATGACCTTGCGAATGTCGGCCCCGTCGATGGCAGTCTGGACTTTCTGGCTTGCCAGCGCAAGCACCTGAAGCTCGTCCTGCCGCAAACCCTTGGCCACAGTCAGCGTGTCGCGCAGCTTGCCCTTCACCTGTATCGCGATGGTAACCTCGTCCTCGACCAGCAGCGCCGGATCGACAATGGGCCAAGGTGCATCGGCGATCAGACCTTCGCCCAATTTGGCCCATGCCTCTTCGGCGAGATGCGGCACCATCGGTGCGGACAGCAGGATGATTATCCGGATCGCCGCATTTCTCGACGCGGACGGCGCGGCCTTTTCGATGGCATTGGCCAGGTCATAGATTTTCGCGACTGCCTTGTTGAAGGACAGCGCCTCGATGTCCGCGCCGACACCGGCAATCGCCTGATGCATCTTGCGGTCGAGCGCCTTGTCTTCGCCAGCGGCGTCGCTGACCTGACCGGTCAGACGCCACAGTCGCTGCACGAAACGCCAGCAACCTTCTATGCCCGCCTCCGACCATTCGAGATCGCGTTCGGGCGGGCTGTCGGACAGCATGAACCAGCGTACTGCGTCAGCACCATATTGGTCGACGATATCGTCGGGATCGACGACATTCTTCTTCGACTTCGACATCTTCTCGATGCGCCCGGCAATGGCGGGCTCGCCGCTTTCGATGTGAATCCAGTCGTCGCCATCGCGGTAAACCTGGTCCGGGCTGAGCCAGCTTCCGTCACCCGATTGATAGGTCTGGTGGGTCACCATGCCTTGCGTGAACAGGCTGGCAAAGGGCTCCTTCACATCGATCATGCCGATATGGTTCAGCGCCCGCGTCCAGAAGCGCGCATAGAGCAGGTGCAGGATCGCATGCTCGACTCCGCCGATATATTGATCGACCGGCAGCCATCTTTCGGCCGTCCCGCGGTCGAAAGCTTTGCCATGCGGCTGGCTGGCGAAGCGGATGAAATACCAGCTGCTGTCAACAAAGGTATCGAGCGTGTCGGTCTCGCGCCGTGCGGGCTGGTGGCATTTGGGGCATTCGACCTGCGCCCAGGTCGGGTGCCGGTCGAGCGGATTGCCCGGGATATCGAAGGTGACGTCCTCGGGCAGCTTTACCGGCAATTGCCCCTCGGGCACCGGCACCGCGCCGCAGGCCGGGCAATGGATGATCGGGATCGGCGTACCCCAATAACGCTGGCGCGAAACGCCCCAGTCGCGCAGGCGATATTGCGTCTGACCCTCGCCCCATTTTTCCTTCTCGGCCTTGGCGATGATGTCGGCCTTGGCCTCTTCTATCGTCAGCCCGTTCATCCAGTGCGAGTTCACGATTTTGCCCGGGCCGGTGTAAGCGACAAGCCCATGAAAATCGCTGTCGGTCTCATCGCCATCGGCGACGACGCGGATCACGGGCAGCTCATATTTGCGCGCGAAATCGAGGTCGCGCTGGTCGTGCGCAGGACAGCCGAAGACCGCGCCGGTGCCATAATCCATCAGCACGAAATTGGCGACATAGACGGGCAGGTGCCAAGCATGGTCGAGTGGATGTTCGACGGTCAGGCCAGTGTTGATACCCTTTTTCTCGGCGGTTTCGATATCGGCAGCAGTGGTCCCGCCCTTGCGGCACTCCTCGATAAACGCCGCGAGATCGGGCGCATTTTTCGCGAGCTTCTGCGCGACCGGATGGTCGGCGGCAATCGCAACAAAGCTCGCGCCGAACATGGTATCGGGCCGTGTGGTGAAAACGTCGATGCCATCGCCATTGCTGCCGGGAAAGGCGAACCGGCATTGCAGGCCTTGTGACCTTCCGATCCAGTTTTCCTGCATCAGCCGCACCTTGTCGGGCCACTGATCGAGCGAACCAAGCCCTTCGAGCAATTCGTCGGCGAAATCGGTAATCTTCAGGAACCATTGCGAAAGCTTGCGTCGTTCGACCGGTGCACCCGATCGCCAGCCCTTGCCGTCGATCACCTGCTCGTTGGCAAGCACGGTCATGTCGACCGGGTCCCAATTGACTGCCGATTCCTTGCGATAAACGAGGCCGGCCGCAAACAGCTTCAGGAACAGCGCCTGCTCATGCCCATAATATTCGGGATCACAGGTCGCAAATTCCCGCGACCAGTCGATGGCGAACCCGAGCCGTTTCAACTGTGCGCGCATCGTCGCAATGTTATCGCGGGTCCAGCCGCCCGGATGCACGCCCTTTTCCATCGCGGCGTTCTCGGCAGGCATCCCGAAGGCGTCCCAACCCATCGGGTGCAGCACTTCATGTCCGGTCATGCGCTTGTAGCGCGCCAGCACGTCGCCCATCGTGTAATTACGGACATGGCCGATATGGATGCGCCCTGACGGATAGGGAAACATTTCGAGCACATAGGCGCGCGGTTTGGCCGAAGCGTCGTCAGCGGCGAAGCTTTGCTGTTCGTCCCAAATTTTCTGCCACCGCGCGTCGGCGACGTGCGGGTTGAAGCGCTCCGATATTGTCATAGAGGCTTACCCGGTGATGGCTGACCGGCGAAGATCGCGTGCCTTGGTCAGGATGATCGCTTCCATCTTCTGCACCGTGGCGGCGCGTAACGGGGCCGCGACCCACTGCCCACCCTGCGAAACCTCGCGGCTGCCCGCAACGCGCAACGCATCTGCGCGCAAATCCTGGTCGAGAATGGTTACGGTCAGTTTCACGCGCTCGCCGGGGCTTTGCGGGTTTACGTACCAGTCGGTGACAATCACGCCACCCGCACTATCGGTCTGCACCAAAGGCATGAAAGACAGGGCATCCAGCGACGCGCGCCACAAATAGCTGTTCACGCCGATCGTCGTCACCTGGCTGGCTGCCAGATCCGCCTGCGGGCGCGTGGTGCTGGCGCAGGCTGAAAGCATCAGCGTTCCCGTAGCGAGAATGAGGGCCAGGCGGGTGGTGCGCATAAAATGTCCTTATACGGTGAAAATATGTGAAACCCCTATATCGGCTTGCTGGATGGAGCAAGCTTTCTGGGTGCTGAATGACGCCTAATTCATTCCCGAGTCAGCCGAGGCAGACTATTGCATTGTGGATATCGTGCAACATATTGGAAAAAAGCGCGTTGCCTGAAAGAATCTTTGGTTAGCGCCCTTTTGAATCATTCGATTCGGGCGTATGGCGTTAAGTGAACAGGGAGTCGTTTTGACAGACTATGTCTGCGAATAAGCCTTTTGGGCGGAAAAACGCCGCTTTTGCAAGCTTGCTGCTAGCAGCCGGTTCGCTCGTCCTGTCACCGGTCATGGTTCCTGCCTTTGCCGCCAAGTCTTCGGAAAAGGCGGGTAATGCTTCGAAAAGCTGGCTGAACACTTTCACGCCTTCCGGTGTCGATAGCCGCTTGGCGGCAAAATACGCCGCCACCTCGGGTTCGGGCGACAGCCGCTTTCCCTTCACGCTTGCCGGAACCGAAGGGAATCGAAACCGCACGATCATCGTTGCTGCACGGGCCAATTCGCGGCTGACTGCTGGCGCGGTTTCGGTGCGTAGCGCAATTTCTCCAGAAGCCGGCAACGGCAAGGGGCTGCGCCTCTCGACCGTCGATTATCGCCTGACCGCATCGAAGGGCTGGCAGAGCTTTGCCTTGCCGTCGGTACCGAAGCTGGCGGCCAAGGTTCCGCTTACCGAATTGGGCAAGGGTAGCTTTCGCCTAGACGAAACTGTGAAAAAGCCGAGCAAGTTCAGCACCAATATCAAGCTTGACCAGAATCGCGAAGTGGCGCCGCCCGCTAAGGGCAGCGCAGCAGCCGGCGATTACAAGCTCGATGTTGGCGGCAGCTTCTCGATTAGCCGCAAGATCGACGTGACCGCAGGCGTGCGTTACGCCAGCGAAAACGACCGCATGCTGCCCACCCCCGACAACCGCAAGGACAGTGAAGCGGTTTATGTTGGCACCAAAATCCGCTTCTAAGACGGATTTTTCCTGAAAGCATCGATAGCAGCCCAGCCATGGGCAAGGCGTGGGTTGAGCGCGCGTCGCCTGGCCATGCCGCCAAGCGCGATGACGGCGGCGTTTCCGGCCTGCTTTGCCAATGCGTTGAACGCCGGCCTGCCGAGCGCCTTGCCGTCTGGATGGCTTGCGGTTGGAAACAGCGGCGAGATGAAAAGCAGGCCCGCCCCGTTGTGCAACGCCTCGCGCAGCTCGGCTCGATTGTGAACCGGCGCGCTGCGGGGTAGCGACGATCTTGATACTCCCGCCCTCAAATGAAATCCGTCGGCCCGCCAGCGGAGCGCATCTGCTTCGGACCCTGCCAGTATCAGCATATGCCCGCGCTGGCGGCAGACGGTGAGCACCTGCCGGAACAGCTTTCGCCGCTCGACCGGCCCCTGATGATAATGTCGAAAAACAACCCCCGACCCGAAAGGCAGAAGGCGAATGGCGGGGAGCAGATCGTTACCGAACCGGGGATCGGTCATCAGCCATATTTTGGGCCATGCGGCTTTTGGTCGAGGGGGCTGGCGACGCATCATCCAGCCGCCTATAGCCCCGACGCATGAATGAAGCGACACAAGACCGACTGGCCGATATCGAAGCGCAAATCGCCGCCGCCGCAAAAATCGCGCGGCGCGAGGCAGCGGATGTAACATTGATCGCCGTTTCCAAAACGCGCGATGCCGCTGCGATCCGGCCATTGCTCGACGCCGGGCATCGAGTTTTCGGCGAAAACCGCGTGCAGGAGGCGGCGGATAAATGGCCCGCTCTGCGGGCTGCGTTTCCCGATGTCACACTGCATCTGATCGGCCAGCTGCAATCGAACAAGGCCGATGAGGCGGTTGCGTTGTTCGATGTCATCCATTCGCTGGATCGCCCCTCGCTGGCGTCCGCCTTGGGCAAGGCGATGCGCGCACAGGGCAAACCGGTACCCTGCTTTGTCCAGGTAAATATCGGCGACGAGCCGCAAAAGGGCGGCTGTGCGGTCGCCGAACTTCCCGACCTGCTGGCCACTGCCAAAACCGAGCAGATCGAGATCGTCGGCCTGATGTGCCTGCCGCCGGCCGATATCGAGCCAGCGCCATTTTTTGCCTCGCTTGCCGAACTGGCCGAGCGCCACGGGCTGAAAGATTTGAGCATGGGTATGTCGGACGACTTCGCCACCGCCATCATGCTCGGCGCGACGCATGTCCGCGTCGGCACCGCTTTATTTGGCGAGCGCGCAGCCTAAGCGAAATCGCGCAAAGCCGGTCCGCGTCGGCACCAGCGCTTCCGCATGTTCGGACTCGGCGAGGTCGCACGCACGATGAATTGCCACATCCTGTGCATCGAGTCCGCCCGTCAGCGCACCGAACGCAGGCATGATGAGTTTGCGCGGCCCTTTGACAAAACAGCGTCGCGCTACCATCCGCCCGCGCAAATGCTGGCGGTACTTGGGATGGAAATGGCCCGATATTTCCGGCGAGACCTCGCCGCGCACCGCTTCGTGCCGCAACTTTACGCCAGACAGCATGATCTCGGCGACCGACGTCCCGCCCCATCGCGCCTCCAGATTGCGGTCGTGGTTGCCGGTGATCCAGATCCATTCGGTCAAACCGACCATTTGTTTCAGCAATTCGGCGGCATCGGCGGCGAGTCGCATCTCCCCTGCATCGTCATGGAAATTGTCACCCAGTGACACCACGCGCTCGGGACGGTGTTGCGCAATCAATGCCGCCACTTCGTGCAGGGTTGAAAGACTGTCATAGGGCGGCAGCATCTGACCACCCGCAGCGAAAGCGCTCGCTTTTTCAAGATGCAGGTCGGAAACGAGCAGCGTGCGCGCTTCCGGCCAGTATAAAGCTGCCTCGCCCGCCAGATCGAATATCTGGCCGCCAAATTCGAAAGAACGGGTCATGGCCCGCGCCTATGCTTGTGCCACGGCTACGGCGCAAGCCTTCAATAGGTCGATGCCATGCGCGTCACCGATTTGCGCTCGACGCCCTTGGGCAGGTCGAAACCGACGCGGCGGTTGCCGAAGTCGATCAGCACGCGGTCGAACAGTTTCATTGCGTCCATGCCGAGCAGAATAGCGGGCCGGTCCTGCATGCCCAAGGCGGTGAAGGCATAATTGTGCGCAAAGGTAATAGGCAGGTCGTTGATCGTCAGGCCGCCCACCTCGATCTCCCGCAATTGCGTGAACTCGCCGTTCAGGATAGCGCCGGTAACGCTCATCATCCTCACCGGCACATAATCGACCGTCCGGTGTTTGCGGCGCAGTTTATCGCGCAGCGCCATATTGGCCATGCTGCTCTGCGCACCGGTATCGAGGATGATGTCGACCTTCATGCCATCGATCCTGGCGCTAGAAATGATCATGCGTCCGGATTTTTTCTGGGCAGTGACAACGATCATCCCGCTTTCGAGCTTGGTCTTGCCGCGCTGCTTGCGCGAAGGCAGCACATCCATTTTGCGGTTGGCAAAATCGAGGTGGACGCGGGCGTCCTCGAGGCTGTCTATGCCGAGCAGGCCATAGGCACCCAGATTGGCGCGTTCCAGACCCGGGGCTTCGAGTCCTTCCAGATTGACGGCAGCTGTCGTCAGCTTTTCGATGAAGAAGCTGTTGACCTGGGCCTTGCCGGAAATTGTGGCAAGCGTGAGGAGCGGCCCGGACTCCAGGGCCAGTTTGCGTGCCAGATCGTTTGCGATCACCGTGCGCTCGGCGCCGGTATCGACAATGAAAGGCACTGCCTCGCTGCCATTGACCTGCACTTGTACGGTCATCCGGTCGCTGCGGTCGATGGCGAAATTCTGCACCAGCGGATCGACCGCCTCTTGCACTTCTTGAGCAACCTCCTGGGCGAATGCAGGGGTTGCCAAAGCCAGCAGCGCCAAAGGCAGATATGCGGTCAGTCTGTTCATCTCTCTGTCTCCCGTGTGCCACGCTACGCCTGTTCCCGCTGTGCGACAAGTCACCGCCGGTCGAAGCGCGTCGCGGCTTGGTCGAAGGCAAAACGCACGGCGCATTGTTACCGCTCCCCACTTCCGCTAACCAAGGGCGCCATAAGGAAGGGGAACCCCATGAAAAAACTGCTTTTGATTGCTGCGCTTGCGTTGCCGATTGTACCTGCGTTTGCCGATGCGCCGAAGCCCGACGCGCTGGTCGCCGACGGAGTCCCGCCGGTGCCCGACGAACTGCCCGCCGAAACGCGGCCCTATATGGAATTCCGTACTGCGGGCTTTAGCGGCTGGCACCCGACGGACAAGTCCATGCTGGTGGCAACGCGCTTCGGCAACACCGCGCAATTGCACCGCGTTGCCGGGCCGATGATGGCGCGAAAGCAGATCAGCTTCGAGGCCGAGCCTGTCGGCGGCGGCAGCTGGGCTCCCAAAAAGGGCGACATATTGCTGACGCAAAAAGATGTCGGTGGTAACGAGTTCTTTCAAATCTATGCGCTCAAGGACGGCAAACTCAACTTGCTGACCGACGGCAAGAGCCGCAACGGTTTGAACGCATGGAGCGACGATGGCGAGTTGATTGCCTATACCTCGACTCGGCGCAACGGCACCGACAATGACATTTACGTCATGAACCCGCGCGATCCCGCAACAAACCGGATGGTCGCCGAAGTGAAAGGCGGCGGCTGGGGTGTTCGTGCGTTCTCGCCTGACAAAAAAACCGCCGTGGTCGCGCAATATATTTCGGTCACGAACAGCGACCTTTCGCTGCTGGATCTGGCCACCGGCACAATGAAGCCGATCGGCGACCATGCGAAGGACATCGCTTTCGGCGGCGCGGAATTTGCTCCCGATGGCACGTTGTGGGTGACGTCCGACGAAGGTTCCGACTTCCAGCGGCTGGGCACCATCGACATCGCCACAGGCAAGTTCACCCCGCGCGGTCCTGCTGAAAAGTGGGACGTCGATGGCTTCGACATTTCGCCCGATGGCAGTTTCCTCGTCTATGTTACGAACGAGGCAGGCATCAGCAAACTGAAGCTGCTTGATCTGAAGACCAACGCGGTGCGCGTGGTCGAGGGCCTGCCGTCAGGGATCGTCGGCGGCTTCGATATCAGCGAATGGGGCGAAATCGGCTTGACCTTCACCTCGGCGCGCAGCGCGGCGGATGCCTACAGCATCGATCCCAAGACGCTGAAGGTCACGCGCTGGACCGAGAGCGAGACCGGCGGTCTCGACGTCAGCAAGAATGTCGAACCCGAACTGGTCAAGGTCAAAAGCTTTGATGGGCTCGAAGTCTCAGGCTTCCTCTATCGCCCCGATGCCGCAAAATTTCCCGGCAAACGGCCGATGATCATGAATGTCCATGGCGGACCCGAAGGCCAGTCACGCCCGGGTTTCCAGGGACGCAGCAATTATCTGCTCAACGAAATGGGCGTGGCCATTTTCTACCCCAATGTCCGTGGCTCGACCGGCTATGGCAAGAATTTCGTAAGCCTCGACAACGGCCCGTTCAAGCGCGAGGATTCGGTGAAGGACATGGGCGCGTTTCTCGATGCACTCGGCAAGGACAAGGGGCTCGATGCCAGCCGGCTCGGCCTCGCGGGAGGCTCCTATGGCGGCTATATGTGCTACGCAGCCGCAGTGCAGTATAAGGACAAGATCCGCTCGACCAACTGCATTGTCGCGATTTCGAACTTCGTGACCTTCCTCGAAAACACGCAAAGCTATCGTCGCGACCTGCGCCGCGTCGAATATGGCGACGAGCGCGATCCGGTGCAGCGCAAGAAGCTGCTCGAAATCTCGCCGCTAACCCGCGTTGCGGAAATTACCAAGCCGATGTTTGTTGTCACCGGCGGCAACGACCCGCGCGTGCCCTCGTCCGAAGCCGACCAGATCGTCAAGGCAATCCGCGACAAGGGCGGCACGGCCTGGCATTTGCTCGGCAAGAATGAAGGGCATGGCTTCGCGAAGAAGGAAAATATCGACTATAATTTCTGGACTTCGCTTTTGTTTTGGAAGCAGACTTTGTTGAATTGAGAATACTCCTCTCCCGTTGGGAGAGGATACGAAGCCTTAGCCGAAAGGCTTAGGCGAAGTTGGTGAGGGGATGTGCACTGTCGATAGGGCAGAACCCCTCACCCAGCTAACGCTAGGCAGCAAGCTGCCAAGCTTTCGCAACCCTCTCCCAAAGGGAGAGGGGTTTACGGCGTCATCGCCACTCCGGCGAGACTCTCGGCTTCCAGCAACAATTCGTCATCGACCGCCCCTTGCGCCACGCTCTCGCGGCCGATCATCACCAGTAATGGCACTGCCAGCGGGCTGACCCGTTCAAGGTCCACATGCAGCATCGTGTCGGCGGCGCGGTCGAGCAGGTCACCCAGCCGCCCGACATCGGTCAGCCGCGCGCGGGCATCGGCCCATGCCGCCTCCAGCAGAAGATGGTCAGGCTCGTACTTGCGCAGCACATCGTAGATGAGATCGGTCGAAAAGGTGACTTGCTTGCCGGTCTTGCGCTTGCCCGGATGCTGGCGCTCGACGAGGCCGCTGATTACAGCGACCTCGCGAAATGCGCGTTTGAGCAGGTAACTGCCCTCAACCCAATCGACAAATTCGTCGGCCAATATGTCGGCGGAAAACAGCGGCGCAGGATCAGTGACGGGCTTCAGGCTCCACACGCCGAGTGCATAGTCGCTGGCGACAAAGCCCATTGGCATCAGCCCCCGGCTTTCCATCCGCCGCGTCAGCAGCATCCCCAGCGACTGGTGCGCGTTCCAGCCTTCGAAGGGGTAGGTTACCATATAGTGGCGTTTATCATGCGGGAAGGTTTCGACGAGCAACTGCCCAGGCTCGGGCATCCGGCTGCGGTATGCCTGCATCTCCAGCCATTCGCGCACCTCGTCGGGAAAGCGCGCCCAGCTCGGCCGGTCGGTCAGCATATGCCGCACCCGGTCGGCGAGATGCGTCGTCAGCGGCATCCGCGCGCCCATGTAGCTCGGTATGGTATTGGCAGGCTTGGTTGCCGCGCGAACAATGAGGTCGAGATCCTTGATCGATTCGACCTCGAGCGCCATTCCGGCAAAGGTGAAGGTGTTGCCCGGCGTCAGCGTCGAGGCAAAGCCCTCCTCGACCTTGCCCAGCTTGCGCCCGTTGCGGAAACGGACATCGAGCATGGGCGAGTCGACAATGATACCCGCGTTAAAGCGGTGCTGCGCGGCGAATTTGGGATGCGACAACCGCCATTTGCCGTCCGGACCTTTGGCCAGCTTCTTGAACTTGTCATAGGCCTTTAGCGAATAGCCGCCGGTGGCCACAAACTCGATAACGCGCGAAAAAGTCGCCGCGTCCATCGCCGAGTATGCCAAGGCCGATTGCACTTCGGCTAGCAATTCCGCTTCGTCGAACGGCCCCGCGCAGGCGATGCCCATCACATGCTGCGCCAGCACATCGTAGCTGCCAGCCCGAAACGCCTCGCCGTCGCGCATGCCTTCGCTGACCGCATCGTAGGCCGCTTGCGCCTCCAGATATTCGAAACGGTTGCCGGGGACGAGGATGGCCTTCGACGGCTCATCCATCCGGTGGTTCGACCGACCGATACGCTGCAACAGCCGCGACGATCCCTTGGGCGCCCCCATCTGGATGACACAATCGACATCGCCCCAGTCGACCCCGAGATCGAGCGAGGCAGTGCAGACCAGCGCCCGCAAGCGGCCATCAGCCATCGCCCCTTCGACCTTGCGCCGCGCCTCGACCGACAGCGAGCCATGATGGATGCCGATGGCATATTTGGGTTCGTTCGCGTCCCATAATTTCTGGAAGATATACTCGGCCAAAAAGCGCGTGTTGCAGAAAATCAGTGTGATCTTGTTGCGCCCGATTTCCTCGATCAGCTGCGGGACCGCATGCTGCCCGCTATGCCCCGCCCACGGCACACGGCCTTCGGGGAGCAGGATCGTCAGGTCCGGCTCCGCCGCCGCCTCGCCCTCGACCAGCCGGACAAGATCGATATCGCCATCGGGCGCAAGCCAGGCGCGATAATCGTCGGCATCGGCCACCGTCGCCGATAGAGCCACGCGCTGCATATCGGGCGCGAGCGTCTGCAGCCGCGCGAGGCTCAGACTCAGCAAATCCCCACGCTTGCCATTGGCAAAGGCATGTACCTCATCGACGATAACGCGCTTGAGCGTCGAGAAAAGCAGCACGCTATCCTCATGGCTGACCAGCAGTGACAGCGATTCGGGCGTGGTCAGCAATATATGTGGCGGCTTCACGCGCTGGCGCTGTTTGCGGTCGGAGGGCGTATCACCCGTCCGCGTTTCGACACGGATGGGTAGGGCCATTTCCTCGATGGGCGTCAGTAAGTTGCGCCGGACATCGACGGCTAGTGCCTTTAGCGGTGAGATATAGAGAGTGTGCAGGCCGTCGGCGGGGTCAGCGATCAATTCGCTAAGCGTTGGCAAGAAGCCAGCGAGCGTCTTGCCTGCGCCCGTCGAAGCCACCAACAATGCATGCCGTCCTTCGCTCGCCGCATCGACCATCTCCAATTGATGCCTACGTGGCTGCCATCCACGCGCGGCAAACCAGTCGGTGATGACGGAAGGTAAACGGATAGAAGTCACTCGCTGGTCATATCAACATTCGCTATGTCTGAAAGCGCGTAAGCTATAGCATCAACCAAAAGGCGAGATGATTGTGCCACGTTTGTTCATAAGGCCCGAAACTCGAAAACAGCGCGATTGGGCCAATGCCTGGACCTTCACAGGACCGGTTTCGGTTTCGCTATCCGTGTCGGAAGAAGAATATTTCTTCGACGGGAATGGCCGCCACGAAGATTTCACCGTCATTGCGCCGGTGTTCAAACTCGTCATCGAAAATATGGGCGAGTTGCAATTCACCCCACCGACAATGGTCGTCATTCGCCTTGGTCGTGACGACAGTTCAAGCGAAGATCTGGATGTTCCGGTTCCGCAGTTGGAACCCGGTGCGGGGCTGGTCAGAAATTTCTCCAACCGGTATGCCCCGCGAATTACGGACATCGCGCTTGTCGGCTGGTTGTCGGACTTGAGTGAGCCGATACCGGATTGGTATGGTCTACCGGCCAATGTCGAGCTACTGGAAGACGGTCAGGCCCGCCCTGGCTGAGCATGGAATCAATGCCCGACGGTTTCCCCGCGTTCCAGCCCTGACGCTGCCAACTGCGCGTCGATCTGCGCCATCAAGCGATCCAAGCCTTCCTCACTCGACGCCTCGGCCCGCGCGACCAGCACGTCTTGCGTGTTCGAGGCGCGGAGCAGCCACCAGCCATCGGGTGTGTTCACCCGCGCGCCGTCGGTGTTGTTGACGTTTGCACCATCCGCAGACAATCGCTCCAGCACTTCGTCGATCACGGCGAACTTGCGGCTTTCGTCTACCTGGAAGCGCATTTCGGGGGTGTTGATCATCTCGGGCATCTCCGAGCGCAATTCAGTGACGCTCTTGCCGAGCTTTGCTGAGGCCGCCATCAGCCGCACTGCGGCATAGATTGCGTCATCGAAGCCGTAATATTGATGCTTGAAGAAGATATGCCCGCTCATTTCGCCCGCCAGCGGCGAACCTGTTTCCTTCATTTTGGACTTGATCAGGCTGTGCCCGGTTTTCCACATCAAAGGCTCGCCGCCAAGTTCGGCCACGCGATCGTACAGCGCCTGCGATGCCTTGACGTCAGCGATAATCGTCGCGCCCGGAACATCGCCCAGCACATCTTCGGCATAAATCTGCAATAGCTGGTCGCCCCAGATCACCCGGCCCTGTCCGTCGATCGCCCCAATGCGGTCGCCATCGCCGTCGAAAGCCACTCCGAAATCGAGGTTTCTTTCGGCGACAAGTTTGCGCAAGTCGGCCAGATTCTTCTCGTCGGTGGGATCGGGGTGATGATTGGGAAACTGGCCATCCACATCAACGAACAGCAGATGATGCTCACCTGGCAGCATCTTCACCAGTTTCTCGATCGCCGGTCCCGCCGCACCGTTGCCCGCGTCCCAGCCGATGCGGAACGCCTTTTCGGGGGCGGCTTGCGCCACGCGCGCGACATATTGGTCGAGGATATCGAGATGCTGCGAAGTGCCGCTGCCTTCTACCCAGTCGCCGACTACCGCCATGCTCCCCAGCTTCTGGATATCGCTCCCGAAGAACGGACGTCCCTGAAGCACCATCTTGAAGCCGTTATAATTGGCGGGGTTGTGGCTGCCGGTTATCTCGATGCCGCCATCCACGTCTTCCAGCACGGCTTCGGCATAATAGAGCATCGGCGTCGGCCCCATGCCGATACGCACCACATCGACGCCGCTGTCGTTGAGCCCGCGCACCAATGCCTCTTCGAGCATTGGTGAGCTGACCCGGCCGTCATAACCGACAGCCGCTTTGTTGCCGCCTGCGCGAACGAGGCAGGTGCCGAACCCGCGGCCGATGGCGTAGGCGTCATCTGCGCCAAGCGTCTCGCCGATAATCCCGCGAATGTCATATTCGCGCAGCGAAGTAGGGTGGAAATTGTAACTCACGCTATGCTCCTGGAATGGGCTGTTTGCCGTTAGCGCGGCTTGTCTTTCAAATCACGCAGCAAAAGGTCGCGCGCTGCTTTTAGTTCCCGTGCCCGTTCTTCGCTGCCGCCGGTTTCGGCGGTATTCTTGGCCATAAGCGCATCGTGGCGTTCTTTGATATACTCGGCATTGTCGAAACGCGATACGCCGAGCATGAACCGCGCCTTGTCGATGGCATATTGATCGCTCTGTTTCGCGCGCGTGCCGAACAGGCGCCAGCTCATCCCCCGATACCAGGTGACTGCAACCGCAATCGCGCCCAAGCCGAACAGCAAATTGCCGCGCATGGCCAGAAACGCACCGGCCAGTCCGACCAAAATGGGCGGCAGTTGCGCGGGCAGCAGCTTGCGTTTCCACACCGCCCAGCCGAGTATGGCAACGACAAGGGCGATAAGGAACGCCATCAGACCAGTTCGGCGCTGCGCAATTCGGGCAGCGCGAGGCCGGTGACCAGTTCCCGCAATTCTTGTCTTGCGACAATATGCGCGGTGGCGAGCTGGCCCAGATGGCCCTTGTCGATAAGCGTCAGACCCGAGGGAAACAGTTCACGATAGATAACGCGCTCGTTCAACCCCGGAACCGAGCGGAAACCTACCCGCTTTGAAAGCTCGGCAATCGCGTCGGTCATCCGCTGCTGGTTGCGCGCTTCCATATTGTGCAGCCGGTTGCGCACGACAACCCAGTCGATGGTGACGCCATCGGCCTTTGCCCGCTCCTTGCGCGCTTCCCAGATGAGTTCGGCGTAGAAGCTCAAACGGCGCACCTTGAAATTTTCGGCATCGACCTGGCCGATAAGGTCGAAATCGACGAAGCTGTCGTTAATCGGTGTCACTAGCGTATGCGCGCGCGTCGCGACAAAGCGCGCATATTTGTCGTCGCGTCCTGGCGTGTCGAAAATCAGGAAGTCGTTATCGCGTCCCAGCCGGTCGATATGCTGTTCGAGCCGCGCCAGCGATTCATGCTCGAACACTTCGAACTCCGGCATCGGCAGCGTGATGTTGCGCCGCTTTATCGTGGCGGCGCGGTTTTCGAGATAGCGGTGCAAGGTGCGTTGCCGCGCATCGAGGTCGATGCACCCCACGCGGGCCCCGCGCGAGGCAAGCGCAATTGCGACATGCACCGCCGTGGTCGACTTGCCGGTGCCGCCCTTTTCATTGGCAAAGACGATATGATGTGGTCCGGCCATATGCCCGATTATGCCCCCGAATATCTTAGCGCAGTATAAATGCCTTGAAATGCCCCGAAAGCATCCCGCATAGCGTTGGCATCAGCCATTAGACAAGGCGGCGGGCGGGTGCAAACCATCAATAATCTTGACTCATTGCGGGACAGTCTGGCGGCTTTGCGCAAGGCAAAGGGGCGCATTGCGCTGGTGCCGACGATGGGCGCGCTCCACGCCGGGCACATGGCGCTCGTCAAGGCTGCAAAGGCGGCCGCAGATGCAGTTGTGGTTTCGATCTTTGTCAACCCCGCGCAATTCGGGCCGAACGAAGATCTCGATGCCTATCCGAGGACATTGGAAAGCGATGCCGCAAAACTGATCGATGCCGGCGTAGACCTGCTCTGGGCGCCCAATGCAGCGACCGTCTACCCGCAAGGCTTTGTCACCGCAGTCCAGGTTGGCGGACCGAGCCAAGGTTATGACGGGGCGGCCAGGCCCGGTCATTTCGACGGCGTGGCGCTGGTGGTGGCCAAATTGTTCAATCAGGTCGAACCCGATGTCGCGCTGTTCGGGGAGAAGGACTTCCAGCAATTGGCGGTAATCCGGCAAATGGTACGCGACCTCGATTTCGGTCTGGAGATTGTCGGCGTGCCCATCGTCCGCGATACCGATGGCCTGGCGCTGTCGTCGCGCAATGCCTATCTGAGTGCGGACGAGCGCAAGGCAGCACTGGCGTTGCCGCATGCATTGCAAAAGGCAGCAGCAGAAATTCGTACGGGCGGCGATGTCCGGTCCATTGCCGGTGCCGCTACTGCGGATATTGTCGCAGCGGGTTTCTCGAAAGTGGATTATTTCGCGCTCGCCGACGCGACCACTTTGGAATCGCTCGATATTTATGACGGTCGCGCCGTCCGGCTGCTGGCCGCCGCAAAGATCGGCAAGACCCGGTTGATCGACAATCTTGCCCTTTAACCGGCGCGCAAATTTCTGCCTTTGGCGTTAACCATTTGTTAGGCATGTTCCGCGAAGTTGCCCTCACACAAGGGGAATGTGGGGTAGAGATAATGGGAAACAGTTTAAAGAGCGCGAGCTTCCTGATGGAAAGCCGTCTGGCCGAAGCAGCAAGAGGCAGCGCCGATGCGCTGTACGATTTGGGCATGGCCTATTCGACCGGCAGCGGCGGGGTGGAAGTCGATCTGATCGAAGCGCATAAATGGTTCAACCTTGCGGCATTGAACGGCAGCGAAGCAGCGATGATGTGCCGCGCGGATATCTCCGACGACATGACCGCACGCGAAATCGCCGAAGCGCAGCGACAGGCGCGGGCATGGTTGCAGGCAACCGATCAGCGCCGCGCGGCGTAATCCTCTTTTTCCGGACATTAATTTAAAGCTTCAGGCTATAGGCGTCCCAAACAGCAAGAGACGGCCCTAATGTCCAATCCTATCATCGTTACCGGCGCCGCCGGCTTCATCGGCCATTCGGTCGCCCATCGCCTGCTTGATCGCGGCGAGCGTGTCATCGGCGTCGATATCGTCAATGATTATTACGACCCGGCGCTCAAGGAAGCGCGGCTGGCAACCTTCAAGGACAAGCAGGCTTTTTCTTTCGAACGGCTCGATATCGCCGATGCGCCCGCAATAAAGGCGCTGGTAGACGACAACGCTGTCACCCGCGTTGTCCATCTCGCCGCACAGGCCGGTGTTCGCTACAGCCTCGAAAACCCCTTCGCCTATGAACGGTCGAACCTGGCCGGACATCTGTCGGTGATGGAGGCATGCCGCCATGCCGAAGGCTTCGAGCATCTGGTCTATGCCTCCTCTAGCTCGGTTTACGGCGACAAGCCGATGGGCGGCGAGGGCTTTACCGAGGACGAGCCCGCAACCGATCCGGTATCGCTCTATGCCGCGACCAAGCGCGCGTGCGAACTGATGAGCCAGTCCTACGCCAAATTATACGGATTCCCGCAAACCGGCCTTCGCTTTTTTACCGTCTACGGACCGTGGGGCCGCCCCGACATGGCCTATTTCAGCTTCACGCAGAAAATCCTGAGGGGCGAAACCATCGAAGTGTACGGCGAAGGCAAGATGGCGCGCGACTTCACTTATATCGATGACATCGTTGACGGCATCATCGGCGCGCTCGATCATCCTCCGGCCAGGGGCGAACATCGCGTGCTCAATATCGGCGACAGCCACCCGGTCGGGCTGATGGAGATGATCGAAACGCTGGAAAAGGCGATCGGGCACGAGGCGGTGAAGGTCATGCGGCCGATGCAACCCGGCGATGTCACCGCAACCTATGCCGATGTGTCGAAGCTCAATGCACTGACGGGGTACAAGCCCAAGGTAATGCTAGCCGAAGGCTTGCAGCGTTTTGCCGACTGGTATCGGGACCATTATCGCACGGCTTGATACGGGTTCGCTCCCGGAACTGCGGCGTTTCTGGTGCATTATGAAACCATAATGCGGACTGGCGCGTTATGTCCTGCGGGGCAGGCGAACCATATCCGGGGGAAAGCGCATCACGCAGCCACAAATATTCGCTTTCGCAATCATCGGCGGAATGATGGTTCTGTTTGTATGGGGCCGGTTCCGGTACGATCTGGTGGCAATTCTGGCGCTGCTCGCGTCGGTTGCCGCTGGCACTGTCCCTGCCAAGGAAGCATTTAGAGGATTTTCCGACGATATCCTGATCATCGTCGGCAGCGCGCTGATCGTCAGCGCGGCGGTGGGCAAATCCGGCATGATCGAAACGCTGCTCGCCCGTTTCGGATCGCGGCTGACCAGCGTTCGCTCGCAATTGGCCGTGCTGGTCGCGTCGGTCACTATCTTGTCGGCGCTGGTCAAGAATATCGGGGGTTTGGCCATGCTGATGCCGGCTGCCTTCAAAATGGCGAAGACGTCGGATGCGTCGCCGTCGACGTTCCTCATGCCCATGGCATTCGGCTCGCTTCTGGGCGGGTTGATTACGCTCATCGGGACGTCACCCAACATCATCGTCTCGCGCGTGCGCGAAGATCTGACCGGCCAGCCATTCGGAATGTTCGACTATGCGCCGGTCGGGCTGGGGCTGTCCGCAGCAGGATTTGTGTTCCTGCTCTTCGGCTACCGACTGTTGCCCAAAGACCGCCGGGCGACGGCGACAATCGGCGAAGCCGTCAACATCACCGATTATACCACAGAAGCGCTGGTTGGCGCTTCATCAGCGGTTGTCGGCAAAAGCAGCCGCGAGATCGAAACCGCGAGCGATGGCGAAGTCATCGTGACAGGCGTCATCCGTGGCGGCAAGACCGCCCGGAGCCGGGCAAAATTGCAGCTGGGCGACACGGTAATCCTCGAAGGCGATCCCGAGGCGCTCGAACGTGCCATTGTTGCACAGGGCCTTGAACTCGAAGGACAAGACCGTGCCGCCGTTGCCGAAAATCCCGGTGAGCATGTCGGGGTGATCGAAGCTGTGATTACCCCCGATTCGCAACTCGTTGGCCGCGCTGCGGGTCGCATGGCGCTGCATGAACGCTATGGGGTAAATCTACTGGCGATTTCGCGATCGGGTCGGCGACTGACGAAGCGCCTTGGCGATACGCTCCTGCGTGCCGGTGACGTCATTGTCCTTCAGGGACTCGTCGACGTTTTGCCCGAACAGTTGCGCGAACTCGGCTGCCTGCCGCTTGCCGAAAGACCGCTGCGTCTCGGCAGTGTGCGCAAGGGCCTCGTTCCCATCGCCGCGCTCGGTATCGCGATGGTGCTGACGGCAATCGGTTGGGTGCCCGTTGCGCTGGCCTTTTTCGGCGCGGCGGCTGCGGTAATGCTGAGCGGCGCGCTCCCGGCGCGCGAAGCCTATGACCATGTCGAATGGCCCATCCTGATCATGCTCGGCGCGCTCATTCCGGTGAGCGAAGCGTTGCAGACGACCGGCGGCACCGACCTTATCGCCGCATGGCTGTCGTCCACGGCGACCATGCTCCCTGCATGGGGCGCGGTCATGCTGATCATGGTTGTGGCAATGGCGGTTACGCCGTTCCTCAACAATGCGGCGACGGTGCTGGTGATGGCGCCGATTGCGGCAAATTTTGCAGGCGATATCGGACTGCGACCCGAAGCCTTCCTGATGGCGGTGGCAGTGGGGGCCGGTTGCGATTTCCTGACCCCCATCGGCCACCAGTGCAACACGCTGGTGATGGGACCGGGCGGCTACCGGTTTGGCGATTATGCGCGACTGGGCGGGCCGCTGTCGCTGCTGGTGATTGTCGTCGGCGTGCCACTGATCATGATGACTTGGCCGGTGTGATGGGGTGCAATCCTGCGCCGGTCCGCCTTCGCCAAGGCTTCGGCGGACAGCCTTCGCTAAAGCCCCGGCTGGCTTGCCAGCCGAAGCTTTAGCGAAGGCTGGTGGAGCCTAGGGGAGTCGAACCCCTGACCTCGTCATTGCGAACGACGCGCTCTACCAACTGAGCTAAGGCCCCCGATGTCTCGGCATTTTAATAGCAAAAGGCGGCTGGTCAATTTTGTTGTTCGGCGTTTCGCGCCTGCCATTCCTCAAGATTCCGGGCCAGCCGACGCCCGGCCAGCTCGCGTGCCGCTTCGCGCGGAAGGCCCAGCGACGCCGACATCGGTCCGCCCATCAAGGCATCGCCCAGTCCCAAAAGCACCATTTCGAGGGTGAGCTCGTGCAGGCCGGTGTCCGAATGGCCGGTATCGGCGATCTCGTCGACCAGATTGTGGATCGCCTCGACAATCGGATTGAGCGCATCCTCGTTGCCCGAGAGCAGCATCCACGAAGCCAGCGCGCCTGCGCCTTCCTTGTCGAACGAGTCGAAAATAAGATCGGCCAGCTCGCGGGGGGTCATCGCGCCTTCGCGCAGCTGGCCGACCGCAGCGCCTATATTCTTGCAGATGAGGTTCCCCAGATACTCTGCCAGATCGCGTTGCAAACCCGACGCCGAGCCGAAATGGTGGAGCAGGTTGGCATGCGTGCGCCCGATCCGCCCTGCGACTGCCTTCAGCGTAACCGCCTGCGGCCCGGTTTCGATCAGCAGCTCGCGCGCCGCTTCAAGCGCTGCCGTGCGGCTTGCTTCGGGGCTCAGGCGACGCGGCAGGCCTGCGTCCTTGATATTCACGACCTTGGGGTTTTCAGAAGCCATCCTATTCGCCTATCGGCTTTTGGCCCCAAAGCCAATTGCCTTTGATCGCGCCCGTCCGCATGTCGAGTTGCTTTACATTTCCGGGACTGGCGAGTTTACCCCGTCCAGCCGGACAAGCTCATCAAAAACAACATTTATTTACAATGCTTACAGCGAATTAACCAACAGCATTAAATGGAACTTCATGCGCGCAGCTTAATCAAGTGCGATGGATGCGACCCAGACCCCCGGCCGACAGGCTGTTCACCCCGATGTCCGGCCAGCAATTGTCGCGCGTGGCTTTCGCGCAGGACAGGATGCGCTGACGCAGCGGCATTGGGTGCGGGGAGACCCGTGCTTGACCGCCTTTTTCAATGCGCTCTCGGTCGTGTTTCCGCATGGCGAGACTTTCATGATCCGCAGCCTTATGCCGTGGGTCGACCGCGTTCCGGCTGATCTCAAAAAGGAAGTGAACGCTTTCATCGAACAGGAAGCCGGTCATGCCCGCGAGCATGGGGCGATGAACAAGGCGCTCATCGGCGCCGGCTATGAAATCGAACCGCTCGACCGGAAAATCCGCGCCTTTGTGGCATTTTTCGAAGACGCCAGCGATATCGTCAAGCTCACCGCGACGATGTGCATCGAACATTTCACCGCAATCATCGCCGCCGAACTGCTCGAGAACCACTATCATCTGGATGGCGTCGAAGACGAGATGCGCGAATTGTGGCTGTGGCACGCAATCGAGGAGGTCGAGCACAAGGGCGTCGCCTACGATGTCTGGATTCATGCGACGAAGGACTGGAATCCGGCCAAACGCTATCTTTGGCGCAGCTTTTTCATGGCGGCGGTGACCACCAGTTTCTTCATCAACCGCACCCTGGGGCAAATCGAACTGCTCCGGCAGGATGGCTATGCTTTCGGCTGGTCGTTCAGGAACATCCTGCGCGCAGGGTTCGGCAAGGGCGGCATCGGCCGCAACGTGCTGCGCCCCTGGGTCGCCTTCTTCCGTCCGGGGTTCCATCCTTGGGACAAGGACGACAGGCTATTGCTGGCCGAGGGCGAGGCCGATCTGGCGGTTATTGCCGCAAAGCGCGCCGGTTTCGGCGCGCAGGAAAAACAGCCGACACCGGCCCCCGTCTTGTCGCCGAAAGTCGCGGCAGCCTAAGCCGCCTGCAACCTCTCAAAATACTCGCGCATCGTGGGTGCGGCGATTCTCGGCATGGCCACGCCTTCGTCGCCAAGGTCTTCGAGCGAGCGCTCGTATAATGCGCAGGTCATCGCCTCGCCCCGGCCCTTGCTGTGCCGTTGCTCGCTTCTGCCGGTGTTTTTGAAACCAAGCTTGCGCAATACGCTGCCCGATGCCGGATTGTCGGTGAAATGGCCCGCGACCAGCTTTTGGTGTCCGATTGCTCTCGCAATCGCCATGACTGCTCGGCCTGCTTCGCTGGCAAAGCCTAGCCCCCAATAAGGCCGCGCGATCCAGTAACCGAGTTCGGCCTCGCCTTTATGCTCGCCGATCCCGCACGCGCCGATCAGCCGCGGCGCGTTGTCGGTGCGCAGCATCAGCAGGAATGCGGGGTAGGTTTCATCGTGATTCATCGTCGCGAACCGCACCGCTTCTTCCGCCGTATAAGGCCAGGGCGCACGCGCGAGATTGCGCACGATGCCTTCGTCGGCAATCGCCTGGTGCAGCTCGCCAGCATCTTCGGGCCAGCTTGGCCGCAACAATAATCTTTCCGTTCTTGCGAACATTGTGTCTCTCCGTTCTTCGGGCGGCCTTTTGCACTGCAAAGCGACAGCCTTGTGACATTTTGCCCCGATTGGGGCGCAGAACAGGGAGAATGAGGCAAAAAGAAAGGGAGGCGGGGCGACCCGTCTCCCTGTTTTGGTTCGAAACCGCTTGTGGCGATTTCCGGGTCATCCACCTTGGACAACCCGTCATCGATTGTCCGATTTTATTCCGCAGCGACTGCCATCATATCGACCGACACATATTTGCGGCCGAGCTTGCCGGCGTGGAATCGCACGCGGCCCGCAGTCAGCGCAAAGAGGGTGTGGTCCTTGCCGAGGCCGACATTGGCACCCGGATAGACCTTTGTCCCGCGCTGGCGGATGATAATGTTACCGCCGATGACGCTTTCGCCACCGAACTTCTTCACGCCAAGACGACGGCCCGCCGAATCGCGACCGTTGCGTGACGAACCACCTGCTTTTTTATGTGCCATGGTCTAAACTCCTGATCCTGAGCGTTGCCGCTCAGCCTTCCTTCTTGGCTGCTGCCTTTTTCGGCCCGCCATCTGTTTTTGTTGCGGCTTTCTTGGGGGCCGCAGCTTTTTCAGCCTTGGGCGCAGCTTCCTTTGCAGGTGCAGCCTCAGCCTTCGGTGCAGCAGCCTTCTTCTCTTCCTTGCCGACTGCAAGGATGCGCAGCAGCGTCAGCGACTGGCGGTGGCCCTGCTTGCGGCGGTAATTGTGGCGGCGACGCTTCTTGAAAACGATCACCTTTTCGCCGCGTTCCTGCGCGATGATTTCGGCAGATACTGTCAGGCCCTTGACGTCCTGCGCCTTGTCGCCGTCACCGGCCAGCAGAATATCACCCAGCGAGATCTTGTCACCCGCTTCACCAGACAGTTTTTCAACTGCGATCTTGTCTCCGGCGGCGACGCGATATTGCTTGCCGCCTGTGCGCACGATTGCGAACATGGCTTTAACTCATCCGTTTCTACAGCTTAGCGCCCTTGCGGGGCGCGGTTGCTCAAAGCGTGGTACCGGACGGCGAATCCCGACAGGTCACGCAAGAATGGGCGCAGCTAGTCCAGGAAAACGCCGCTGTCAACGCCTTTTCCGGCCTTTTCTGCGCACTTGCACGGGCCATGTCGCGGGCTTAGACAATGGCGATGTCTGTTCTCAAGTCGCTTGTCTGCATTGCACCGTTGATCCTGCTCGCTGCGTGTAGCAGTCTGGAAGGCGAATTTCCGTCGCTCGAACGGCGGCCTGCCGAGAGCAAAGCTCCGATCACTGAGCCTGAAACCCTTCCCGCGCCGGTAACTTTGCCGGCAGAGCTTGCCACGAAAGTCGATGCACTGAACGGGCGGCACAATGCGGCAAAAGCGGCCTTTGCCAAGGATTTGCCGTCGGTGCAGACGGTGGCTTCAAAAGCGGCGGGCAGCGCTGTCGGCAGCGAAAGCTGGGTAAATGCGCATTTGCAGCTCTCTCGCCTCGACAAGGCGCGCGCCGATTCGGTCGCGGTGGTCCGCGATTTCGACGCGCTGATTGCCGCGCAGGGCGAGGGCGATTCGACGCTCGTGCCTTTGCTCACCGACGCCCAAAAGCCGGTTGCCGACGATGTCGCCTCGCAAAATGCCGAGATCGGGCGGCTGTCGCTGCTGATCGGGGAATAGCTATTCCCTCCCCTTGCGCTGCCTTCTGTTGCGGTGCACAAAAGCCGCGATGAACGGGGAAACGCAGATACCCATTTCGCAGAACGAGGATGTCCGCTTCCTGGGCAAGATGCTCGGCGACATCATCCGCGCTTATGGCGGCGACAAGCTCTTTCGCCAGACCGAATATATCCGCTCCACGAGTGTGGACCGTTTTCGCGGGATCGAGGGCGCCGATGCCAGCGACCGGGGGCTGGGCGCGCTCAGCCTCGACGACACGCTCGATTTCGTGCGCGGCTTCATGCTCTTCTCATTGCTCGCCAATCTGGCTGAGGACCGGCAGGGGCTGGCGCATGAGGATGGCGCGACCGTCGCCGAAGCATTCGAACGGCTGAAAGCCGAAGGAGTCGATCCCGAAGCAGTGATCGAAATGCTGGCGCATAGCCTGATTGTCCCCGTGCTCACCGCACACCCGACCGAAGTCCGCCGCAAGAGCGTCATCGACCACAAGAACCGCATCGCCGCGCTGATGGCCATGCGCGACGAAGGGCAGGTGACTACATCGGACGGCGACGATGTCGATGCTGCGATCTACCGGCAGATTGCCCTGCTCTGGCAAACCCGCCCCTTGCGCCGCGAGAAGCTGTTCGTCGCCGACGAGATCGAAAACGCCCGCGCGACAATGCAGGAAGTGTTCCTCACCGCGTTACCTAAACTCTATATGCGTTGGGAGAAGGCACTGGGCGCAAGGCCGCCGGGTTTTGTCCGTCTCGGCACCTGGATCGGCGGCGACCGCGACGGCAATCCTTTCGTCGATGCAGAGACATTGCGTTACGCCATCGCCCGCGACGGCGGCACCGCGATCCGGCATTATCTCGAGTCCATCCACAAGCTCGGCGCGGAGATTTCGATCTCGAGCGGCATGAGCGATACGCCCGAAGCCGTGCTGGCACTGGCTGAAAAGAGCGGCGACACCGCCCCCAGCCGCGCCGACGAACCCTATCGCCGTGCACTGTCGGGCATTTATGCGAGGCTTGCGGCGACGCATGTCAAGCTGATCGGCGATAACCCGCCACGCCCATCGGCGCTTTCCGGCGAACCCTATGCCAGGCCCGACGACCTGCGCGCTGATCTGGTCACCGTCGCCTCGGGCCTTGCCAGCGGCGGCGATGGCGCGCTGTCGAGCGGCGGGGCGCTCGGACGCCTGATCCGAAGCGTGGAGATTTTCGGCTTCCACCTGGCCACGCTCGACCTGCGCCAGAATAGCGATGTCCACGAACGGGTCGTGGCCGAGCTGTTCAAGACCGCTGGCGTAACTCCCGATTATGCCGGTCTCGACGAAGACGCCCGCGTCGCTTTGCTAGTCGCCGAACTGTCGCACAACAGGCCTCTGGCGGGCGAGTGGACGCACTACAGCGAGGAGACGGCGAAGGAACTCGCCATCGTCCGCGCGGCCGCCAAAGCGCAGACCGATTTCGGACGCGGGGCTATTACGACCTACAATATCAGCAAGACGACAAGCGTTTCCGACATGCTCGAAGTCTATGTGTTGCTGAAACAGGCGGGCCTTTATCGCATCGCGAACGATGGCACGCCCAGCGCCACCGTCATGTCGGTGCCCTTGTTCGAAACCATCGCCGACCTTCAGGCCGCGCCCGAAACTATGCGCGCCTTTTTCGCCATTCCGCAAATGCGCGCGCTGGCGAAAGCGCGCGGGCATCAGGAAGTGATGATCGGCTATTCGGATTCGAACAAGGACGGCGGCTACCTGACCTCGACCTGGGAGCTGTATGAAGCTTCCAGCGCCCTCGCCCCGGTCTTTGCCGAAGCGGGCGTCGCGATGCAGCTTTTCCACGGGCGCGGCGGTGCGGTCGGGCGCGGTGGCGGTTCGGCCTTCGGCGCGATCCTCGCCCAGCCCAAGGGAACGGTGCAGGGCCGAATCCGCATTACCGAGCAAGGCGAGGTCATCGCCGCCAAATATGGCACTGTCGACAATGCGGTGACCAGCCTCGAAACGATGGCCTCGGCAACGATGCTGGCGACATTGTCGAGCGATCCGATAGCCGACGCCGATGTGGCCCGCTTTAAGGCTGCGATGGCGGAACTGTCCGCCAGCGCCTTCAAACATTATCGCGGCCTCGTCTACGAAACCGAAGGTTTCCGCGGTTTCTTCCGCCAGATGACCCCAATCAACGAAATCGCGACTCTCAAAATCGGCTCGCGCCCCGCCAGCCGCACTGCGTCGGACGCCATCGAGGATCTGCGTGCAATTCCGTGGGTGTTTAGCTGGGCACAAGCGCGGGTGATGCTCCCCGGCTGGTACGGCACGGGGCAAGCGCTGGCCGGGTTCGCCGACAAGGGCTTGCTCAAAGCGATGGCGGGCGAATGGTCCTATTTCCAGACCATCCTCGCCAATATGGAAATGGTGCTGGCGAAAAGCGACATGGGCATCGCCGCGCATTATGCGGAGCTGGTCGAGGACCGTGCATTGGCCGACGCGCTGTTCGGCCGTATCAAGAGCGGCTGGAACGACGCGCGCGAAAGCCTGCTTGCCGCCACCGGCCAGAGCCACCTGCTCGAAGCCCATCCAGCGCTCGCCAACTCCATCCGCCTCCGCCTCCCCTATATCGAGCCGCTCAACCTCCTCCAAATCGAACTGATGAAACGCCACCGCGTCGGAGAAGCCGACGAACGCATCGGCGAAGGCATACAATTGACGATCAACGCGATTGCGACGGCGTTGCGGAATAGTGGCTGAACCACATAGAGATACGAAACTAATCTACGTTCCCACCCGCAGTCTGTCGTGCAGGAGACTGCTTCTGGCTTTCACTCTCCATTAGCCAGAGTAGCGTAACAGCAAATAAACTCATCAGGGTCGGGGTTCGAAGGGGGTAATCGAAAGCACTTGCAATTGAAAACATTACGATGATCACGCCGGCCATACGGCCGACCTTAACCGACTGACGCATTCCATCCATGCGAAACCACAAGTGAAAAATACGGTGCCCGAAAAGCAGCACCGCCACGCCCAGCACCATCATGCCTGTCAAACCCATCGTGGTGGATATCTCGAGCCAATCATTATGTGCGTGATTAAGATACGTCGAGTCTAACAAAACGGAAGGTTCGGAGACGCGATATGTTTCTGCAAAAGAGCCCAATCCCGATCCCCAAGGGAAATATTCAATCGAAGCATCCATTGCTTTGGCCCAAAACCCTAGCCGTTGATCTTCGATTGCAGACTGGGAAAACAGGCGGTCAACTGCTGCGGCTCGCGAGAAAAATAATGTCAAGAAAACTAGGCATATAACTGCAAAGCCTGCAGATATGGCGCGCGCACCAATTTTGACTGTCCCAGCGCTCTGCCTGAGATGGCGATTTGGCTGAGGCGGGCGGTACATCAAAGCGGCTCCCGCCATCCCTACAAGGCCAACCAAAAGCCCGGACCTAGACCCCGTAACCAGAATAAGCGGTATCAATATCATTGACAGGGCCGCTGCAGCTAATTGACGGCTCTTTTGCTGCGCGTCTGTACCGGTGCTTGTAGAAGCAAAAATTGCGAGCATCGGAAAAAGGATCGCGAGCAACACGGCAGCGTGGTTGCGATTAGCGAACAGTCCCACCGCGCTGCCATTATTTGTTATTTCATAAAAATACAGCGGCCCGTTTGTGCTCCCAACGGCTTGAAGCAACCCTGAAAGTCCTGAAACAGCGCCCAGCCCGATTAACAGCGGTATCAGACGATACAGATTGTCTCGATTAAGCTGGATTCCGAACAATATAACGGCAAGCGGCGTCGATAAGGATGCGAGCGCATCCTGACCATTGGCGGGGACCAGCGTTAAAGGACGCCAGACCTGCCCGAGCGCCACGGCTTCATCTATCAAACCGATGTCCTCGCGGCCTCCGAGCGTCCCCCAAACTGCAGGCCATAAGGGCGTTATGTGCAAAGCAGACACCAAAATCGTTGCCGCGAAGCCAATTAACAACCATTTGTGCCGCTGCGCATGTTCGCGTTTCAAGGTAAGTATAGCAATTCCGCACGCAACTATTGATGCCGGTCGCAAAAGGACCAGTGACTGGACGTCTGCCCGAGACGATCCGCCGGTGACAAATATGAGCACGAGCAGCGCCGCAAGCAACCAAAACTGGAGCTGCACAGCTGATTTCGGGTGGCCTGAGCGCGACAAGTAATGTTCCACTATTTCTGCATTGGCGGTGATGGGCGACCTACGGGCGTTGTACGAGGACGCACCCGAATTTAGGCGTTAGATTGCAAAGCCCTATTTTTTCATTTCGTCCTTGGCAAGGGCATACTAACGGAAGGCTGCTTCTGAACAGGGCATTTTTCTTAGAAAAAGGGTGGAACTCGCCTTTGCTTTCAGGTAGCCGCCAACCGATAATGTTGAGAAAGTGCCTGGCTGGGACAACCAGTGTTTGTCAGTCTGTACTGGCGAGATCCAACAAATAACCACAGAGGCCCTTGGGAATATAATAATCATGATTCGAGATATCTCCTCCCCCGGTGGCGTAGCGCCCACAGGCTTTCTGGCAAAGGAAGGTCAAGATGAAGAACGTATGGGGCTCGCGGCACCCATTTTGTTGCAAGCGTGGCAGGTCATTCTGCGCTGGAAATGGGTGATAGCCGGCATCGTTATCGCTGCATTGGCTATCGGTTTGGTTGTGACGTTGCTGGCGACGCCGCAATATACTGCGACATCAAGAGTAGAGATCAGTCGAGAGCAGAAAAATGTTACCAATGTCGAAGGGCTCGAATCTTCTGACGCCGCTCGGAATCTCGAATTTTATCAGACGCAATATAATCTGCTTGGAGCTCGGTCGCTCGCTGAGCGTGTTTCTCGCCAGCTTCGTTTGGGGACGACGGACGCGATATTTGATGTCCATGGCGTCGATCCTACAGAAGGCGGCCTGTTTGCGGACAAATCGGGCAAGGCACTAAACGCGCAGGAACGCCAAAAACGTGAGCAGCTTGCTGTCGATCTCCTGCTCAAGCATATCTCGATATCCCCTATACGAAATTCTGCGTTGGTCGATATAAGCTATACTAGCTCCTCTCCAGCATTTTCGGCGCAGATAGCCAATGTTTGGACTGAGCAATTTATCGTTCAAAGCATGGATCGCCGGTTCGCTTCAACGGCAGATGCGCGGAAGTTTCTTGAAGGTCGCCTCGCCGACCTTCGCGCGAGGCTTGAGACATCGGAGCGTGAGGTAGTCAACTATGCAACCAATAAGGGGATTGTCGCGCTTGGCAAAAGCAAGAGCGTGGACGGCAGAACCGAAATAGAGCGCACCTTGGTCTCAAGCGACCTCGAAGCGCTGAACAGTGCGCTGGCCCAGGCAACGGCCGACAGGATCGCAGCTGAAAGCACGGCAAGGCAGGGTAACGGTGGCGCAAATAGCGCGGCTTTGGGCAACATAGCGATAGGCCAGCTTCGCCAAAAGCGGGCTGATGTTGCCGCAGAATATGCAAAACTGATGGTGCAATTCGAACCGGGTTATCCTGCGGCTAAAGCGCTGGCCGAACAAGTAAGGGCTTTGGACTCAAGCATCGCACGCGAAGAAACCCGAGTGCTAAACAGCCGATCTTCTGAATATCGGGAAGCTGTCCAGCGCGAGGCCAGCTTGAGAAACCAGGTGGATCAGCTAAAGTCGCAGATGAACCGGCAACAGCGTGACAGTATACAGTATAATATTTTCCAACGCGAGGCCGATACCAATCGCGAACTTTATGATGGTTTGTTGCAACGCTACAAGGAAATCGGCGTTGCAGGCGTGGGTAGCAACAACATCGCAATTGTAGATTCCGCCAAGGCCCCAGAGAAGCCGTCCTCGCCAAACTTGCCGCTTAACCTTGCGCTCGCGTTATTTGCGGGGCTTGGATTGGCCGCCGTTGCGACCTTCGCTCTTGATCAGATCGACGAGGGATTGCGAGACCCGAACCAAGTGAACCGCTTGCTGCGGATTCCCCTTCTTGGAAGCGTTCCGGATGTTGAGGAAGAAGATGCGCTGGAGCTTTTGCGCGATGCAAAGTCGAACTTGTCGGAGGCCTATTTGAGCATAAGGTCCAATCTGGCCTTCTCGACGGATCACGGTGTTCCCCGGACGCTGATGGTTACAAGCACCCGGCCTGCCGAAGGAAAAAGCACAAGCAGCCTGGCCCTCGCCACGGTGTTGGGACGGACGGGCAAGAAAGTGTTGCTGATCGATGCCGACATGCGTTCGCCATCGATGCACGAGTTTACTCGCTTGCGAAACGATATCGGCTTGAGCAACTTCCTTGCCGGCGAAAACGATTGGCCCCAATTTATCCAGCCGACCAACGTAAAGGGCTTGAGCCTGATGCCTGCAGGGCCCATGCCACCCAGCGCCGCCGAACTGTTAAGCAGTGACCGGATACTGATGCTGGTCACGCAGTTGCAGCAGGAGTTCGACCACATAGTAATAGATTCGCCACCCATTTTGGGACTGGCCGACGCTCCGCTCCTGTCTCGGGCAGTGGAAGGGTGCGTTTTTGTTGCTGAAGCAGAAGGCGTTGCAGTGCGAGGCATAAAGGCGTCGCTCGGTCGACTACAGTCGGTCCACGCTCATGTGTTCGGCCTTATCCTTACTAAGCTGCCGCACAAGCAGGCCGGTTACGGTTACGGTTACGGCTATGGTTACGGCTATGGCGGAGCTGACAGGAAAGCCGCCTGACGACGTCCCAAACGAATCTGGTATTAGTACGCAACTAACGTCAGGGAATTGGTGTTGGCAATTGCCGGTGAGCTCTTTGTCCCAAGGGACAATGAGCGATAACCAAGCTGGCGGATTTATGCGCCGGGGCTTGTGCCTCCAAAGCTATCGATGGCTCTGACGATCATATCCGCCGCTATTCGCCCCATTGCTTCCCTGGTGTAACTCAAGCGTTCCTGCTGGCAGTTTTCGGTCAACGCATTCATAACTTCGTCGTTGCCCGCTAGATGACGGATCTTCTCCGCGATTAAACCTACTTCGTCGGCGTTAAATTGAAACCCGCATCCTTTTTCCTCAAGAAAGATGCCGGCTTCGCAATGAGGGGTGACAATGGAAGGAATAGCAAGGCCGAGATACTCCCAAACCTTGACCGGGAAGGCGTTTCTTGAAATTTCGTCGTCGTTCCGCAGGCACAGGCCAAGATGGCACTGCGCAATTTCCTCGATCGTTTGGGCAAAGGGCAGTTTGCCCCGGAATATGAAATTGGGCAGCGTGCACTGCTCCGCAAGATATGCTTGCTTGCCGTAACCGATCACCAGAACGTCGATCTGGTAAGGTTCAAGGAGAGCGGCCAGTTCGATAATTGCTGGCATATTCTGAAAATAGCCCAGCACTCCGTGAAAACACACGGTGAATCGCGGTCGCTTGGGAACAGTTATATCGAAAAATTCGGATGGAAAGCCGTTATAGACCGATATAACCTTTGCCCCAGGTGCCTCGGCAAGCACGTCATGCTCCAACCCCTTGGTGGCCGTTATGGTCAGAGCGGAATTCAGGTACATTTTCCGGGATGCCCGCGACAAAAACCTGAAAAGCATATTGTTGCTGGCCAGCAGGCCCGATTCGGCGTAGACTTGAGGATAAATGTCTCTCAACTCAATGATATAGGGTAGCCTCGCCAGCCGGGCGAACCAACTTATTGTCAAAGCGGTCAAGTATGCGGGCGTGGATATCACCAGCATATCGAGGTCACGCGACCGACGGAAAATCTGCCACGCCGCAGCCAGTCCCAGTTTTGTCTCGCCCCGAACACGTGCGGCCAGGCCCTGGGCGTTTTCTACATTAGCAACAGCTATGTTTACGATATCTATCTGGGGTGCCATTTCCGGTTGAGAAACAGGTGTAAACAAGGTGGCGTGGACTGCATAGCCCTGCTGCGACAATGCCAAAGCCGATACGATCGACTTTGCTCGCAAACTTCCTGCACCAGGAAAGGGCGGGACATGCTGAAAAAAGGCACCAATTCTGAGTGACATCAGTACGTCTCAATCGCGGCTGCGGGCAAAGGTACCGTCGCACGATGTCCCATTTTCGAAATGTTTGACTGGACTACCACGTCAATTATGCGAGTTCGGGGTTTGTTGTAAATGGGCGGTACAGGGTACGACCTTGGCTGCTAAACCGCACCGGGCCTTCAGCAGGCGCAACCCAAAGCAAAAATGCCGCCAGCCAAAACGCATAATTGGATATAAATCCGGATGATTGGGATACGGAGAGAAAAGGCACCGCTAGCGTAAACGCGACTTTCGCAATATCCGATCTGGTCGGGTTTTGCGCTCGCAATGCCTTTACCAACGGAGGAATCGCCACATAGATGAGCACCAAAAGCCCCACGAACCCGAACTCGAACAAGAATTCAGCAAGCGCGTTATGCAGGCTTTTCGCTGTCAGTAACTCATAATTGCTGAGCGAAAGAAGGTACACGGAACCACCCGGGCCAAGTCCGATGTAATTGTTGAAAGACAACGCTTCAAAATTATAGATCAATGCGTCGGTACGGTCATAAATAGACCCACCGAGGTTATATGGATCAAGATGCCAGATTCTATCGAGTGGGTCCAAAAAGAGTTGAGTGAAGTCAAAGTTTGTCTCATAAATGTCAAAACTTGCATCGAGTCCCAGAACGGTTATAGGAATGGCCACTAAAATAATAAATGGAAATGACCATATTTGGCGTACTCCCAAATTTTTGAAAATTAATAGGCCATAGAAAAGGGCCATGTAAATTATGCAAGCTAAAAGTACAGCCTTTGAGTCATTTCTCAAATTTAGAGCAATGATCAAAGCAACCAAGATAACACGATAAGCCAGAGACATATTAGAATGCAAAATTAGGCAGAGCATGGCGCCAAGAAAAAGTGCCAAATCATTTGGCGTATAAAAAACTGTATTTATCCATAAATGACTTTCCTCATTTATAACTGTCGGAATTTCGAAATTATATGCGTATTGCAAAGCAGCTATTATAAGTACAATATACAAAACGATGAAAGACAAGTTTAATAACTTGTCTCTATTTTTCGGATTTGACGAAATTAAAAAATAAATAAGACCTAGAAAAGAAAGTAATTGTATATATTTTATTGATTGTAATATCATGATATCCCATGGCGTTCCATATATATACCCCGACATCAATCCCGAAAATAACAGCAAGAAAACAAAAAGAGCTGCTTTTCTAAACGGGAGATATCGAGAGAACACCCATGCAAATGCAAATGGAAATGCTATATAAAACGGTGTTATGGGTGTTTCCGTAGAAGGTCTTAACGCGGGGTTCACCGTAGCTAAAAAAATCAAGAATAAACCGAGACCAGTGGCTACAGGGCTAATGTAGATCTTACTCTGTGTCATCACTGATACCGAGTTTTTTTGTACCAAGTGACAAACACCTTGGCGATTTTTGCATAGGAGGGATATTCATAATGGCTTTTCGGATGCGCAGTCATATAGCCTTCAAACTCGGCGTCGCTAAATCCCAGCTTTTTCTGCACATATTTCCTGTCTGTTTGAAGCTCTGCTGCATCATAGGGCGGAGACTTTAAATCTTCCAAGGCCTGCTCCCGGGTCATTTCACCGTTCATAATCAGATCGGAAAAATGGATGCGGCGCTTGTCGATGTGGAACTTCTCCGGCAAGATATGGCATTGATAGAATTTGGTGAACACCGACTCATGGTGTTTTCCGCCATAATATTGCCAATGCAGCCTGTCCTTCAATATCGCCATTGCTTCGCTTTTGTTGTATTGGAGGTAGTTCAGTATAGCGACTGAGCCGATCCCGCGCACGTAATTCAGCCACGCCATTTTCCATATGCTCAATGTCGGAAAATTCCTGATTTTCAGAGTGCCGAATTTTTTATGAATCGAACTGAGATTGAGCAAATCGAATTTAAAATGCTGCCAGCTTTCCGGCATTACCGATTCGGTGGCCGCGTTTGTTCCTGACAGGATATATTTGATCTTATGCTGTGCAGCGATCTTGTACATCGCTGCGAAAATCGCATGATCGGTCACCATCTCTATGTCGATAACGTCTGCCTTGAAAAACGATCTTTGGATGTCCTTGAACTCCGGCCAATCGATAACATAGGTTATCAGGTCGAGGTCGAGCGTCTTAACGATATTCTCGATATTCTGAACTGCAAGTTCCGAATTCCAACCATTGTCAAAATGCACCGCGAGGGGATTGAGACCCAGCTCAACGGCTTTGTAGGCGACAAAGGAGGAATCCACTCCACCGCTAAGGCCCACTATGCAATCATATTTGCCGTTTCTCGCCTGTTTGATTTTGCCAACAAGGTTTTCAAGTGTTGCTCTGGCGTCAGGTTTGCTGGCTGGAGTCAGCGAAACCTTATACTCATGCTCCTTGCAGTAATTGCAAATCCCGTTTTCATCGAAATCTATGGGCTGCGCGGAGGTGTCCATCACGCAGCGGGTACATATTTGCGTCATTCTTGCTTTCCGGAAAATGTGGCCTGCAGCAGCCGATAGCCTGGATAGGAGATTAATACAGCGCGGTGCGGCCCGTAAAACACGAACATGCTGCCCGCCGCAACCGCTGAAGCGCGACCGACGGTCACAGCCTCGCTGAAATGATCAAGGCAGCCTGCGCCCCCTGATGCGATAACCGGGACGTCCACGGCTTTGCTGACGTCCTGGATCAATTTCAAATCATATCCTGTCATCGAGCCTTCATTGTCGATCGAGGTAAGTAGGATTTCTCCAATCCCGAGCGATTGGGCATATTGGGCATATTGGACCGGGTCCAAGCCAGTTGCCTTGGTCCCGGAAAGTACCATCACTTCACGGCGACCGAGCAGTTTCCGGCGAACATCGACCGACGCTGTAACGGCTTGGCTGCCAAATGTCATTACAGCTTCGCGGACCAGTTCAGGCCTTGTGTGCAGGGCTGTATTCAAGATCACTTTCTCGACGCCCAACCTGAGTAGCTTCGCGATATCGTCGATGCTCGATATCCCACCGCCATAAGCAAGTGGCATGAAGCATTCGCTCGCCACTTCAGCAATCAGTTCGAAATTCGGGCGGCGTCCTTCCAGACTCGCGCGGATATCGAGCAGCACCAGTTCATCGACCTCTTTGTCATTGAATATGCGGATAGCGTTTATGGGATCTCCGACATACACCGGATTCTTGAAGGCGCGGGTTTTAACCAGACCGTCATTGCTGAGTAACAAGCAGGGTATCGCTCTATATCCAAACATCTCAGTAAGCCTCTAAAAAGCCTTTGAGCAAAGCCATGCCAAAGCGATGGCTTTTCTCAGGATGAAACTGGAACCCGACAATATTATCCTTAGCGAAAGCCGCATCGAACTTATTCGAGCCATATTGTGCGGAGAGCAATATGTCCTCGCGTTCGCGACACTTCACATAGAAGGAATGGACAAAATAAAATCGCGGATCATTGTCGAGATACCGGAGCACGGGATTCGATTTTTCGGTTACCACGGAGTTCCAGCCCATGTGCGGCACTTTCAATATTTCGTCTACTGCGGGTCGAAACCGGACCGTGTGGGCATCGATCCAGCCAAGGCCCGGCAGGGCTCCTTCCTCGCTCCCGCCCGTCATGAGCTGCATTCCCAAGCAGATGCCAGCAACCGGCACTTTCCTTTGCAGGGCTGCGCGATCCAGCGCGTTTTTCAGCTCGGAATCGATCAGTCGCTGCATCCCGAAGTCGAACGCGCCAACTCCTGGCAGAATTATTTTCGAGGCAGCCTCTATCGTCGCCGAGTCCGCCGCAATGACAGCCTCGGCACCAAGCTTGTTCAGCATATTTTTTATCGAGCCAAGGTTGCCCACCCCATAATCGATTATCGCGACGGTCAATTTACCAAAACCCCTTCGATGAAGGCCCGGAAATTGGCTTCCCAATTAGACGCCCACAAATTGTCGGTCTTGGCGCCTGCCTCCAACGCCGTCCTGTCTAATGGCGACATGAGAGCCAGACGCAGTTCCGTGTCCGTGGAAAAAGAAGCAAAGGGCAATTCGGGAAAGGCAAATCTCGATTTTGGCGTCGACCAGATCAGCACTTTGCAATTGAGACCTGCAGCTTCGAACAAGCCAGTCGATAATTCGCTGATCACCATCGAAGCTCGGTTGAGAGACTGGTAGAGATCGTCATTGCCGTCCAGCTCTACACCTGCGGGCAATGACAGGCGGGCGACCCGCTCGCGCTCTATAGGATGCGGTCTGAAAAGCACCCGCCCGGGCTTAGTATTGGTCATACGCGCAACTTTAGCGCAAAGTTCCAGATAAATTTCTGTATCTATTCCGTCGCCTAATATCAGGATTTCGTCGGTGTCGGCGGCTTGATAATCATTCCCTGCAGTGCGCTGCGAGAAATGCGGGTTGCCTACAGCAATTTTCCCGACGGGCATGTTAGTCTGGCCACTCCACCAGTTTCCATAGGTAAGCAGATAGTCAGGCAGTGTCTGTTGAAACTCCGGACTGTTCACTAGCGCAGGAGCCACGTTATAGCCGTCATGCCCTTTCGAGATAGCGCCGTGCTGGTATTCGGCGGTCACAACCCCGGCCAGTTTCGCCGCGTGTAATATCGGCACCGACGTGCCGCCGTAGCACGCATCCTCCTTCAGCAAGACCCGGGTTCCCTGCGCGCGAAACCAGTCGGCATAATAGTTCACGAATATCGGAAACGCAGCAAGCTGCCAGGCGAGGGACAATTGGAGCCTGTCGATATGCTGCTGACGCAGCGAAAAACCGAGCGAGTCCGACATATTCCGGTTTGCCAGCGCGACCGTCTGCGAGGCAATTTGGCGATGGTGTCGATTGGTTTTCATTCTCGCCATCAAGCGGGCGTAGACATTGAACGGCGTAGAAAACAATGTTCTTTGAAACTGGAAGGGGCTTTGCCGATTCCAGTTTCCATGGCCCTGATAGATAAGGGATCTTTCAGGGTAACATTCGGCGAAATATCCAACCAACCGATCGCGCACCTTACCGTCCGTGCGAAAGTTCCCCAGGCCTGTCGAAAAATAGCAAATGTCGTGAGATAGCTCATGTGCACTGCGGACATTGTGCCATGCCGTCGACATCATGAAGCCGATTTTGTTCAGATGCGGCCGAATTCCCTGCGGCTTGATTAGAGCATCGGTGGCAAACAGCATGTCGGACATAATCGCGCGCAAGAATGACACTCTGATCAATGCCCACACCGGTACAACCGTCTCGGGGCAAGATATTGCCAGCAGGTCTGCGTCGTCCTCAAGCGCCAGAAGATCCTGCAGCGAATGCTGTCCGGTCTGCTTCCCCCCGCTAGTCGCTGGCATGGGTTCTGAATTTCAGCCAGGGCATGGGATGGCAGAATTGCGCTAGGGCCCAAGCGCCCAGAAACAACAAACCCTGGCCTGCCATGAACCCGATTGCCGCGCCCCTAAGCCCGTATTCCCGGATCAGCACCCAGCTTATTGCCACGGAAACAACGCCCACCACTATCGTCAACGCAGACAGAAGTTCGGTACGACGCGAATAGAATATGTAGTTAGTGACCATATAATACATGCCGATAAACGCATTTCCGAAAAACAAGAAGACTATGAAATCGCTGGATTGTTGAAACTCTTTTCCAAGGATCACAGGAATTATATGGGGAGCAAGTAGAGCTCCTGATGCAGCCAATAATATTATCACCACGAAATAAACATAGGTATTACGAACGATTTGTGATTTCTCCACGTGCTTCGCATTTCCCAATATCTGCATAAGCCAAGGAGCAAAGGCTTTGTTTACAGCATCGGCCGTGATGCCTAGCACCATTCCGATTTGCGTTGCTGCCAGATAGACACCCGTGCTTGAAACATCGAGCAAATTGGTCACCAGAAAACGGTCGGCAAGTCCCAGCAACAGGCCGCCTACCGCGTGAGGCGCCAATGGAACTCCATATCGAAGAGCATCCTTGGCGTAGGTTGGATCAACCCGGTTTGCGGTCCAGCCTTCGCGGCGAAGGAAAAATACTGCAATGACAGCCGTAACAGCCCATGCGAGTGCAATTCCGGATACCCTGCCAGTCCAGGAATAATGCAACCCGACCACCAGCGCCACCGAAACCGAGCCGTCCATGATGGCATGATTCAGTCTCAACGCGCCATATTTCCCAGGCTGCCTGGATGACTGCCACAGAGTAAGCAGTGTCTGTACCAGAAACTGCAGGGCCGCCACGGCCACCGCCAGGATCAACCAGTTGCCGGGGATCGCCGTCACGGCTTGCAGTTGCTCTGAAAAGATGCCGACAATTATAGTAACCATTATCGTAGTCGCAGCGAGTATCGCCAACACTGTTGTGACATAATCGGGGATTGAAAACTTATCGGGTTCAAAAAATCGAACCATGACAGCGCCATGGGTGTTGAATCCAACAAAGACGAAAAGAAAAGAACTAAACACCGTGAACATCGCGATGCGCCCATAGTCCTCTGGCGACAGCACATGCGTCATCAGCGGCAGCAGCAAGAATGGAACAACGGCGACTGCAAAATTGGAAATCGTGTAGATAGCTGCGTTGGAAAAAAACGATGAACGGGCTGTCATTCATCACCGTCGAGGAAATCTTTGTGAACAAACTTTCGCAATATCGACAGCCCTACCTCGCCGCTTTTCTCAGGGTGGAACTGTAACCCGGTGATGTTGTCCTTCCGAACAGCTGCGACGATATCCTGATTTCCATATCGATAGGTCGCAAGAATATGCTTGTCGCTTGCTGGAACAAATTGAAACGAGTGAACCAGATATACGCTGTCGTCCGGGCGAGTAGCCACAAGAATATCCGGCTTTTCATCCACAGGGCCAAGGCGTTTTAAAGGACTCCACCCAATGTAAGGAATTTTCAGAGTACCCCCGTCGCTATTGTGACCGGAGATAGGTGAGACTTTTCCGGGGATCAGGTCGAGCCCAGCATGGTCGCCGAATTCCAAGCTTCTGGTTGCAAATAATTGCATGCCTAGACAAATGCCAAGCAGAGGTCGGCGCGAAGCTGCAAACGCGCGGATTGTGTTATCAAGGCCGCGTTCTGTCAGTCCCTGTATTCCATCGGCAAAAGCACCAACGCCGGGTAACACAACTCGCTCCGAATTCAGTATTTCTTCAGCATTATTGGTGATGACGATCCCGTCGACACCGCATACCTCGAATGCCCGCCGGACACTGGAAAGGTTGCCCAGACCGTAATCGACAATTGCTATTTTCGACGCCGTCATATCATTCTCACCTTGACGTCGGTTCCAGCAGCAATTCTACGAAGCTCCGCCAGGCTCGTTCGCTCGTAATGCAGCGCATCGGCAAACGCTATGGCATCGGCGCCCTCGTTAATTGCGTCAAGAAGGTGCCGGGGTTCGCCATAGCCTCCGCTGGCTATGACAGGAACCGGAGATACTGCTTGGACGGCCTTAAGCAGCGGAAGGTCAAATCCCTTCCTTGTCCCTTCCTGATCGATCGAGGTAAGCAGAATCTCGCCTGCACCAAGTTCGACGCCGCGTTCAATCCACTCGATCACATCCAGCCCGCTTCTCTCGCGCCCGCAGTCGGTATATATTTCCCAATTGTCCCCGTTTTGGCGCTTGGCTTCGATTGACAGAACCATACATTGCGAACCGAATTTGCGAGCAACCTCGGTAATCAGTTCCGGTCTATGGACAGCCGCGGTGTTAATGGCGACTTTGTCGGCACCTGCGCGAAGCAGGCTCGTGACATCGTCAATCGACCTGATTCCGCCACCTACCGTTAGCGGAACAAAAATATCATGCGCGGCTTGCCTGACAATCTCCACAAGGTTGGAGCGACCGTACAAGCTTGCCACGATATCGATATAGATCAGCTCGTCCGCGCCTTGTTCATAATATCGCCGCGCATAGGACTGCGGATCTCCGATTACCCGGAGCCCTTCCAGGTGAACGCCCTTGATCAGATTCGGGCCCTTGACGTCCAAACGGCCAATAAGCCGTAACGGCCTGTCCTTAGTTGCCATTGGTTTCTTCTTCCGCGTTCTCGCCGCAAATTTTCTGGCAAAATGCCTCGAAATCCGCTGCGGTGTCGATATCGATCGATCGTTCGTTTGGCATAATATACGCCACACTCTCGGCACCGACAAAGCTCCTTGTGTCCCGCAGCCATTCGACATTGGCAATGTAGATGGCACCGTTCAAAACGTAGGTACGGGGAAGATCCTGACGACGGGAGGCGGGCGAATCCAGAAGCTTTATCAGTCTGGCGTTCGGGCTTAGTCCATACATCCAGTAAGGCGATTCTTCGGTTTCGCAAACCGAAACGCAACTGGGTGCACCGCTGGACAACAATGTTTCGAAAGCAGCATCGATATCGCCCGCCGTTCGCAATGGCGAGGTCGGTTGCAGTAAGGCAACATACTCATAGCTTGGGAGTTGATCCAGCGCGTGCATTACAACATCCATCGATGAGGCCGCATCAGTCGCGAGCTCCGCAGGACGCCTGAACGGCACCGAGCAACCCCACTTTTCAGCTACCTCCATTATCTCTTCATCGTCCGACGACATCACCAGGTGATCGACTGCTCGCGATCGCAGTGCTGCAGCGATTGTCCAGGCGATCAAAGGCCTCCCCCCTGCTGGCAGCAGGTTTTTACGAGGCAAGCCTTTTGAACCACCCCTCGCTGTAATCAGGCCGAGCAGGCCCGTTTTTTGAAATATGTTCATACTGCTTGCATTCGGCATTTACTTTGGCCGCTCACTCCGGTGAGTAGCGTAGTTTCCATTCGCCGTCCTGCACGGCCCATAGATGGGGGGAGCGAAACCGGTCGCAGGTTTCCAAAAATTCGGCTCGATCCATGCCGATATATTCAAGAAATTCCTTTTCGTACCGCGCCGGATATTCGCCTTCGTAACGGTTTATCAACGCAATGCCCTCTTCCTTGGTTATATGGTGATTTCGGATTTCCTGCGCAGAATCCATCATTGCCCGACCGACACCGAACTTGATCCAGCGGGTGAAGTAGAAAAAGCCGTCCACCTTATCATCAAGGCTGTTGTATTTTGAATATGTGCCTTCGGTGCGGACTGGATTGGCTTCAAAACCGGTGTGCTCGACAGCGTAATAATAGGCTTCCTGCGGCACCCACTTTTTATAATATCCCAGATATTTGAAATCGATGCCCTTTTGATGGAGCACGTCCGGATCGAGAGGCAAATAGCTCATCAAATCTACCAAGGCCACGCCGTCGTCCAGATAAGAGCCGATCTGTTTGCCCCCGAGATAGGCATCGCGCACATCGCCGCCACCAAGATAATCGAGCATGAAACCCTCGCTTTCCGGGTTCTGGCCCTTGCTGGCGTAGGAAGAGGTCTTATGCGATATTTGCTCGCCATATTCACCCGGCATCTCGCCGTAAAAAATCAACGGAATGTTTAGTTTCGCTGCCATTTTGGCAACAAAAGTTTTCTGGCCCAAAATGAAAGGCTGGAAGGGATGAAGCAGATTGAGGGTAGCATTGCGCGTCAGCAAACGGTGAATTTTGCCATTGGGCGTGTAAAGATAATTGTCGAAGCCGCCAACATGCAGCCATTGCTGAAAATTCTTCCACCCGATTTCCGTGTACAAATGCGGAGACCAAGTCACGGTTAAAGGATTCATGCCATATTTGTATTTTAGCAGGTGGGACTGCATTGCGCTATCTTTACCGCCGCTCCCGCCGACGATGCAGTCGTAACTACCATCGGTCTTGCGGAACTGATTGCACAATTCGATCAATTCCTGCTCGCGCTCGTTCCAGTCGATTTCCCCTGTGTCTTTCAGGGCGTTGAAATTACATGCGTGGCACACGCCGTCCTCATCGAAAGACATTGTCGACTTTCTGGACGTGTTGCTGTGCGCATATTCGTTGCTCGACATCGGCTGCTGGTTGGACATATTGCATTTTTTGCAGAACAGAACCTGTCGCGGCAAACCGTAGAGCACTTCAAGTTCTGCTTCCGGTTTCTCAAATCTTGAAAGATCGATGGAAGGCGAGGGGCCTATTTTCATGGACTGTCCTTTTGATATATCAGTAATGGAGTGATCGATTATTAGACGTTTTTGAGCTTTCTGGCCTCAGCCAAATCGTCGGGGCGGCCGACGTCGAGCCATGGCTCATGCATCGGATATACAATTGTCCGTCCCGCGCTTTGCTTGATCCTGTCGAATAATGTCGGCATGTTGCAAAACTCCCCGCCCTGCAATTCTACCAGTGTTTCCGGGTTTAACACATAAATTCCGGCGTTGATGTGGCTGCGATAAACGGGCTTTTCCTCAAATCCCTCGATATCGACGCCTTTGGTTTTAACGACGCCAAACTGGTTTTCAATTTCGTGCTGACGCACGGCCATCGTGGCTGCCGCATTATGGCGGACATGGAAATCGAGCATGTCATTATAGTGGATATCGGTTAGCACATCGCCGTTGGTCACAACGAAGGGGGCTGCGGGTCGGCTGCGCAAGATACTCAAACAGCCCGCAGTTCCAAGCGGACTCTCTTCCCGCAGATAGTCGATTTTGACGCCCATTTGGCTGCCGTCGCCGAAATGGCTTTCGATCATGTCGCCCAGATAGTGCAGAGAAATAATGAAGTTCGCAAAACCATCGGATTTAGCACGCTCGATGATGTGCTCCAAAATCGGGCGCCCTCCGATTTCCAGCATCGGCTTTGGGCAATACTCGGTATGCGGACGAAGTCGCGTGCCCTTGCCGCCGGCCATTATCACCATGTGATTATCAAGCAAGGTAGGGGCTGTGATCAAATCCCACACATGCAAGCCGACAACCGTGCCATTGCAGTCTACTATGGGCAGTTGATGAATTTTATTCGCTTGCATCATCTGAAGGACGAGTTCGCGGCCCATATCCGGAGGCACGACAATCGGGTCTCGATGGATGACTTCGCAAATGGAACTTTCGAGTTTCACGCCTTTCAGAAACGCCCGACGAATATCGCCGTCGGTGAGGGTTCCGACCAGCCTGTCGCCAGCCGCCACTGCCAGCACGATCTGCATGCTCGACACTTCAAGGCTGTAAATCGCCTGTTGAATCGTTGCGTCCTGGGGCAGCAAGGTTGCTTTCCAGGAATAGGGGTCAGCCGACGTCATGGTTTTTCCAAACCGTCATTGCCGACGCTGTCGGAGTTACCGGTGGGCAGGTCAAAAAACTTTTTCCTTAAAAGGCCATGTAGCGGATAATCCGCGATTATCTGTGCGATCTTTTCGCTCGCGCCGCCATCGCCATAGGGGTTTTCAATCGTTGCAAGCATCGCCTTGAAGCCTGGATCGTATAGCTCCCGAAGCGCCAGGCGAATGCCTTCTCGATCCGCTGAGCAATGGATAACGCTCTTCGCTGCCAATCTGCCTTTTTGCCGATCGCCGATGTCGACGGTGCCGATGCCCATGCTGGGCGCCTCAGCCAGGCCACTGGAGGAATTTCCGACCACGCCGTCCACAAACTGCATGCAGGAAAAATATCGCAACTGGCCAAGTGAGGTAAAGAGGCGCGCGTTGGGCCGGTCGCGGACAAAGCTTTGAAGGGCCGCCGCCAACTCCTGGCTGCCATTGTCGGCATTGGGCGCCGTGAACAGCAACTGGGTATCTTCAAGCTCATCCAGCGCGTCGAGCATTGCTGTCATTTGATCGAGCGAACTGCCGTTTTCGAGTGTTACCGGGTGAAAGGTGACCAGCAGGCTCTTTTTGCCCAAGCTGAAGTCCAATTGCTGTTCTAGCGTAGCTCGATCCAGCAACTTCATGTGCCGGATCGCGTCGATACCAAGACCGCCCACCGTAAAAACGCGGTCGGGTTGCTCGCCCAGTTGAATGACCCGGCGGGCATAATCATCCGTAGCAACAAAATGCAGATGCGACATTTTCGTCATCGCATGCCGGATGGATTCATCGAACGCGCCCTCGGTAGTCTCGCCGCCGTGCAGATGGGCAACCGGAATGCCGGCAACAAGCGCGGGCGTAACCGCAGAAATGAGTTCGAACCGATCCCCCAGAACCACGATCAAATCGGGTTTCAGCCTGTCGTAAGCATCGGCAAATCCGATAGTTCCGAGGCCGACAGACTTTGCGACCGCAGTGGCGGTATTGGCGCCCAGAAGCATCTCGACCTTATGATCGATAGCAAAGCCTGCGCCTTCGACTTCCCGATAGGTCGAGCCATATTCGGGGGACAAATGCATACCCGTGACGACAACTTGCAACTTAAGCTCGTGCGTCCGGTCGATCTCATGCATCAACCAGCGTAGCAGCCCGAACTCGGCGCGAGAGCCGGTGACAACACAAATCTTGCGGGTCATAATATGATCAACTCGTCGGCTTCGAAGCTCCGATTGGCCGCCTTGCCGATAACTTCGTCCCACCGCATCGGGGAAATGCCCGTTCCCGGTCGCTTTACCGCAAGGTTTTGTTCGGAGAATATTTCGCCAGCCATTATCGCCCTACGCGCGACCAGAGATTTGCGTGCGATAGGCTTGTTTTTCAATTCGCTGTGGGTGGGGCGCTTGATGCCGTCGCCCATCGCCTGCTCGATATTGCGGATGCCTTCCACCATCGCCTTCAACTCATGCGGCTCGAGGCTGGCCCGGTGATCCGGACCCGGCAGATTTCGGTCGAGCGTGAAATGCTTCTCGATCACGGTGGCGCCCAAGGCAACTGCGGCAATCGGCACTTCGATCCCCAAGGTATGATCGGAATATCCTACTTCCACGCCAAAGGCCTGCTTCAACGAAAGCATCGCCCGCAGATTGACGTCTTTCATCGGCGCTGGATATTCGGTGGTGCAATGCAGAATCGTTATCAAATCTCGCGGCGTTCCAGCGCCTTCGACAACGCCAATGGCAGCCTCAATATCCGCGAGGTCTGCCATCCCTGTTGACAATAGAACCGGCTTTCCCAACCGGGTCATATGGCGGAGCAAGGGCAGATTTGTGAGCTCTCCTGATGGCACTTTGACTAGATCGAGGCATTCCAGCCCTACCAGAAAGTCGAAGCTTTCTTCATCGAAGGCCGTAGAGAAAAAGCGTATGTCATGCCGTCTGCATTCTTCGATCAAATCCTCATGGTCGGCTTGTGACAGTTCCAGCTTGCGGATCATCTCGAGCTGGCTCTCGTCCGACCCGGTAGCATCAAGCTGATACTGGGCTTTGGGGGCGGTTGCTGAAACGAGATTCTTCCCGAGAAAGGTCTGAAACTTCACCAGATCAGCACCAGCCGCCGCCGCCGCCACGACAAGTTGCTTGGCCAGCGCCATATCGCCGTTATGATTGACCCCTGCTTCGGCAATTAGTAATGTTGTCATTGGGTGCCATCCAGACCGAGGCGGCGAACATTATTCGCTTTGCTCTGCGTCAACCGCTTCCCAAGCTTGGTGAGCGGCTCCTCAATATAGCGATAAGTCCAGAGCGCGAGAGCAATGGTCAACAAAATAGCGATGACAATGTGAAAATCGCTTGCCGGCAAACGCAATAGTTCCGCAATTCCTTTCACATAATCCATCATTATCGGATGCAGCAAATATACCCCGTATGTGGCCACGCCTAACTTTTCGAGACAATAGGCCATAGGTTTTGGCAACGTGATAGCGCCTCTATAAAACAAAAAAACGAGTGCAATACAGATTGCTGACATGACAATTCGATTTATGCCAGCCACTAAGTTTATTTGATTACCGGAAACAGGATATGCAATAAAAGATATGATAATCACGAACAAAAATATAGATCTAAATTCTTTTTTAATATTTATATATCCAAAATTATAATATAGAGCTAATCCAGAACAATACAAAAATAGATTATTAAATGGATTTACATAACTTTTCCACTGAATTTCTAGCGAAGTGTTAGATTTTAAAAGAAAAAATGAAAAATACAAAGCGATAATTACAGAACAAATTGTTATTAAATTTCCATAGAATTTAGATTTCCGAAATATCAAAATAAACATCGGCGTCAATGAATAGTAAACCATTTCATTGCCGATTGACCAAGCGCCTACGTTTATATAGTTTGCGGGATCTAAAAAACCAAAAAGAGTAGTTGTATTTAGAAACAAAGTCGTAACTGTATAAGGCTCTAACCCAAGTGTTACTTTATTCAAAAATAAAGATGGAATGGCAACAAGAGTTATTGCTATCCACAAAAGCGGTAATATTCGAAATAATCTGCGAATAAAAAACTTTGTTGAAGTGCGGAAATCACGAATATAATTATCGTATGCAATAGCCATGCTTAGGCCAGACAGGATAAAAAAGATAGAAACGCCATATATTCCCAAACGCCCTAAAAGCGTCGCGGAGTCCTCCTGTCCTCCAAAGTGATATAACATGATAGCCAACGCCATCAAACCTCGAAGCCAGTCTAAGGGCTGGAGCCGAACGACGCTAGATTGTGGGGCCGCGTTTTCCGCAGGAGCTACCGAAAGGCACCCGTCGGTTTCAGTGGAAGCCAAGGGTTTCATTTCTATGCTATTTTCCTGGCAGGGATGCCCACATAAATTGAGTCCGCCTCGCAATTATCCAGCACAACCGCTCCGGAGCCGATTATTGTGTTCGAGCCAATCACCCGTGTAGAATCGTTGCTGCCTTGGTTCAGTACCACGCCAGCACCAATCCAGGCTCCATTTCCTACCGTCACATTTCCCAAAATGCATGCTTGAGGCGATATCGTTGCAAAATCACCGATCATGCAATCGTGGCTTACACTTGAGTTCAAATTGAATATCGTGAAATCGCCTATCGCGATATTGCTGCTGAAACGGACCCCCGCACAAATTATGACGCCTTTTTTTGCATCCAGTGTTTCACGCTGATGCTTGCCGAACGTGGCACTGGGATGCACCAGGTTGATGAATTCGATTTCACCTGAGTAACGCGATGCAATTTTCCTTCGCGTTGAACCTTCTCCGATACCGATGACGCAAGGGATGTCCTTGAACTGGCCGGCATCCGTTTCCAGTACCACATCCCCGTATTCACCAAATGCAGACAAGTCGTCGTCATCTCGGGCAATGAACACGACGGAAAACCCCATCGCGTCGGCGACATCGCGCGTTTCACGGGCCATTCCCGACGTTCCGAAGATCCCAAGCCGAGGTTTCATAGATTGCCCTCCGGTGGCACACTGCTTGGCAGATTGACGACCCGCGCTTCAAGCCATTCGGCATTTTCCAATTTACCGCGGGCACAGTGCGCATACATCGGCAATGCAGTCATGAGGGCCCAGATCGGGCGAGTCATGACGCCCTGCTCATTGGTTGCTGCCAAAACAGCGTCCCGATGCTCGCGGTCTTCGCACACTGCTGCATTCAGCCAGTAGTTCGACCGGCATTCGGCAGGCTCAGAGATGAATTGCAAGCTGCTTCCGCCGAGGCATGCGGCGTAGCGCGATGCCAGACCCCTTTTTCTGGCAACGAAGCTTTCAAGTTGTTCGAGCTGCGCGCACCCCAAGGCCGCGTTGATATTGGGCAGCCGGTAATTGTAACCGACTTCGTCGTGAACATATTCGTATGGATGCGACTTTTTCGCCGTGGTGGTCAAATGTTTGGCGCGGCGACCGAGCTCGGTTCCGCTCAATATCATGCCGCCCCCGCCGGTTGTGATGATCTTGTTGCCGTTAAAACTGAGAGTTCCGGCCAAGCCGAAGGTACCGGTGTGGCGGCCTCTATAATGACTACCCAGCGACTCGGCCGCATCTTCGACTAGCGCTAAATTCCACTTACTGCACACTGACAAAAGGCCGTCGAGGTCAGCCGGATGACCGAAAGTATGCATGGGCAGGCATGCCCGAATTACCGTTCCGTCCACCTTGGCACGGCACAAGCCATCATCGTCCAGGCTGGCATTTTTCTCAAGCCATTCGTCTACGGCGTTTGGCGACAAGCCGAGCGTTTCGCGATCAACGTCCACGAACACAGGCTCTGCGCCGCAATATGAAATGGCATTGCACGTTGCCACGAATGTCAGCGGCTGGGTGATCACCAGTTCACCTCGTTGCACACCGGCCAGCATTAGGGCGATCTGCAGGGCCGCCGTGCCGTTTACGGCCGCCACGGCGCTACGGCTGCCAGTGTAAGACGCCATGTCCTTTTCAAAGCGGTCGACATAGGCGCCCACGCTAGAAACGAAGGTGGATTCGATCGTGTCCGCCACATAAGCCTGCTCGTTGCCGGCAAAAACCGGCGCGTGCAGCGGTATGAAATCGCTGGTCCGATACTCATCACGGATGAAGTCGAGCAGGTGTGAAAGAATAAGCCGTTCAGACATTATATATGTCAGCTTTATATTTCGCCAGATTTTCGGGCTTGGTGAACCAGTCGACCGTCGCTCTCAATCCATCGTCGATCGTGTATGCGGGTTCGAACCCTGTCAACTCGCGGATCTTGCCATTATCGCACCACAGCCGGAAGACTTCGGATTTTTCGGGGCGCATGCGCTGCTCTTCGGTTACAAATCGAACGTCGCTGCTCATGATTTCGCGGATCAGATTGAGCGTATCGCCGACCGAAATTTCGAAGTTGGACCCGATGTTAACCGTCTCGCCGATTGCCTTGTCGCAATTGGCAAGCGCTACAAAGGCGCGGCAGGTATCCGCTACATAATTGAAGTCGCGCGTCGGGGTCACGTCCCCGAGCCTGATCTCTTTTGCACCTGCAGCGATTTGGCTGATGATCGTGGGAATGACGGCTCGGGCCGATTGACGCGGCCCATAAGTATTGAAAGGGCGGGCAATGGTGAGCGGAAGGTCGAATGCGTTGAAAAAGCTCATCGCCATCGCATCTGCGCCGATTTTCGAAGCGCTGTAGGGCGATTGTGCCTGAAGCGGATGCCGCTCATCGATCGGCACATATTGCGCGGTTCCATACACTTCGCTGGTGGATGTATGAATGACCCTTTTGACGCCATTTTCCAGCGCCGCCTGGCAAATGTTGAGTGTTCCCTTGATATTGGTATCGACGTAACTGTCGGGCGCGACATACGAATAGGGTATGGCAATCAGCGCTGCCAGGTGGAAAACAACATCAATGTCTTTGGTAATGTGCTTGCAGTAATGTGGATCACGAACGTCGCCGTTCAAGACTTTTGTGCCGCTGCGATCGATGTCCTCTAGCCACCCCCAATCGTTGAAGGAATTATACTGAGACAGCGCGTGAACCCTGTAGCCTTCCCTCACCAGCAATTCGGTAAGATGCGAGCCGATAAACCCGTCCGCCCCGGTAACAAGAACATTCATGGAATCGGCCATGGTCAATGGTTCTCACAATATTCGGCGATGGACGAGGCAATGTGGCGGACATGCTCGTCCGTCAGTTCGGCATAAATCGGCAACGAGAGAATTCGGCCCTGCAGGCGATAGGCTTCAGGGAATTCCTCGGGCGCGTGGTTCAGATAGGAATAAGCGGGTAAAAAAGGCAGGGCGCATTTGTAGTTCACCACAGTGGGCACACCGCTTGCCTTAAGCGCTTCGGCCAGTCCATCGCGATCATCGGCTTCAATGACATAAAGATGATAAACATGCTGGCGGCCTGCAATTTCGGTCGGCGGCACGATCGCCGGAACACCAGCGAGCAATTCGTCATAACGTTTCGCAACCGCCCGACGCTTCACTGTCCATTCGGCGAGATGGGGCAGTTTGACCCGCAATATTGCAGCCTGGATGCCATCGAGCCGCGAATTTATGCCCTCCATTTGGTGGTCGCCCTTCACCAACCCACCATGCCTTGCAAAACAGGCCATGTGCCGGGCAAGTTTAGCATCATCGGTGGTAATGGCCCCCGCGTCGCCCATCGCGCCGAGATTCTTGCCGGGATAAAATGACCATGTGGCAATGGTGCCGAACTGCCCCGCCTTGCGACCGTCTATGGTTGCAAGGTGCGCTTGGGCGCAATCTTCTATTACCCATAGCTTGTGACGGTCGGCGATGGCCATGAGCGATGGCATATCCACCATCTGGCCATAAAGATGGACCGGAATTATGCCGACTGTCCGACTGGTAAGCTTCTCTGCTATCTTCGCTACGTCGATGGTCGACGTTACAGGATCGATATCCACGAACACTGGCTTGGCGCCATGCTGACCGATTGTTTCGGAAGTCGATATCCAGCTTTGGGCCGTCGTAATCACTTCATCCCCGGGCTTGACCCCCAACGCCTTCATCGCGATGTATAGCGCATCGGTCCCGTTAGCGCAGGAAATGCCATGCTGCGCGCCCATCGCTGCCGCATATTCCGCTTCAAATGCCTCGACATCCGGGCCACGGACGAAGCTGCTGTTGGCGATGGTCCGCGCTATCGCGGCGTCGATTTCGTCCTTAAGCGATAGATATTGGGCATGAAGGTCGACAAAAGGGATGGACATGTTTTCTCCGTAAGAAGCTATTTCTGATGCAGGCGCAGAAGCCGCGCCGGGTTGCCGGCATAGATGCCTGGCTGGGTGATGGATTTCGTCACTACGGCACCGGCGCCGATCACGACGTCACTACAAATCTCAACCGGCATGACGGCGACATTGGAGCCGATCGACACGCGGTCGCCGATCACCGTCGATTCCCATTTCGTCTGGTCGCCGCGTGCCGGGCCACCGCTGGCGAAACGGTCGTTCACGAACATCACGCCATGGCCGACGAAGCAATCTTCGCCTATTGTCACTAACTCGCAGATGAAGCTATGGCTCTGCACACGCGTTCGGGCGCCGATAATCACGCCCTTTTGTACTTCGCAAAAAGGCCCGACAAAAACTCCGTCGCCCAGCGAGCATTCATAGAGATTGGTCGGTTCGACAACTGTAACGCCATCTCCGGCAGTCACATCTCGCACCGCCGCAACATGAAATTTGATTTCGCCCATTGCTCAGCCACCTAAACGTGAATGGACGGAGCGAAAGCGCAACTTTGTCTCCATGCCACTCTCGATCGATTCATATAGCGCGGTAATCAATTCGAGACTTCGGCGACCCTCAAGCCCATCGACCAGCGCGGCAGAATCGTTCTTCAAGCAATCCACAACATGCTCGTAATAGGCCTGATGGCCGTAGCCGTAGACATTGGGCGGGTTAACCGAAAATTTGTCCAATACCTCGTCGTCGCCGGGTTGCGGCTCCGCAAATTCCCAAGTCACCATTTTGTTGACGGCGAACCCGCCGATTACAACCGTTCCTCCACCACCGAGGATCGATAACGAACCCTCCAGATCGCGAGGTCGGGCTGCATTGGTCGCTTCAACAATACCGAGCGCGCCATTTGCAAATTCCAGTGTCGCAATAGCTGTGTCTTCAGCTTCGATATCGACCAACGTGCGGGATGCCCGTGCGTGCACCGAAACGACATCGCCCATGAAATATTCGAGCAGATCGACATGATGACTGGCTTGATTGGCCAGTACGCCGCCATCTTGTGCCCATGTGCCGCGCCAACTGTCTTGATTGTAATAACTCTGGTCGCGCCGCCAGCGAACGCGCACGGTGCCCAGCACGAGCTTGCCGAACCGCCCGGCGTCGAGTGCCTCGCGCGCCTTCACGACGGGAACGTTGAGGCGGTTCTGCTTGACAACGAACAGCTTTACGCGCGCGCGATCGCAGGCCGCAATCATGGCATCCGCGTCTTCCAGGCGGAGCGCCATCGGCTTTTCGACCACGACGTGCTTGCCTGCGTTCGCGACGGCGATGGCATGTTCGGCGTGCATGCCGCTCGGGGTCAGGACGGACACAATGTCGATGTCATCCGACGCCAGCATCTCCTCGAGGCTGTAATATGCTTTGACTCCGAATTTGTTTGCCAATTCGTCCGCGCGATCAGGCTGTACGTCGCAAACCGCACCAAGCCGTGCACCCGCGATCAGTTGTCCGCCCAAAATATCGGCATGGCGCTTTGAGATGCGTCCGCATCCGACAAGCCCAAATCTAAACTCAGACATTCATTTTTCCTCTTTGCCTGCAGCGGTCGCGACTGCGCCACCATTAATCGCGATGGGCTGTAGCGCTTCAATCTCAGCTTTCAATGCCTCATATTCCTGCTTCTTTCTTGCCAGAAAACGACCGGTCAGTGCTGCCCGCTCGGCTATCCCCGACGGGGTCAGAACGTAAATATATCGCCATTTGGCATCGGACGCCTTGAAGTTCTCGATCTTCACCAAACCCTTTTCAGCAAGCGCGTCGATACAGTAATTGACCCTGCCAAGGCTGACCCCCAGCCTCATCGCCATTTCTCGCTGCGTCATATGCGGATTTTCCTCGACAACACGCATCACGCGGAAACGTATTTCCTCGGATTTTGTGATGTCTTGACTTTTGCTCTCGTTCTCCGCCAATCAATAGTCCCTCCCGACGACGAACATATATGTGTTCAGTTTTGAACAAGGCGTTAATTAGCGGCGCTGAAAATAATTGAAAGCATAAATTGCGACAGCGTGTTGCATTAATGCGGAAGCGTTTCGACAAAGGCAGGCGCAGCTTCGACGAGAGGCGACATAACAGCTTCACCTTGGCCACATGCCTGTTACACCGGTGCGATAAAAGATAATCCGGAGAGCGATTTATGCGCCTGAAAACAACCATTTCCGCCTTCGCATTTGCACTGGCGACCGCAAGCATTCCCGCCTTCGCGCAAACCCCGGCGCCCGCAGCAGCTCCTGCCGAAACCGATCAGAATGCCGCGATCATGGCGTTCTTCGCCGAATATGATGCCGACCAATTGTCGCGCTCGCCTTTGGGCAAATCCTTTCGCGGGATCAAGGACAGCGACTACGGCCGGTGGGACGATGGTTCGGACGCGGCCGAGGCGCGCGCCTATGACGCCGAACGCTCGGCGCTGAAGGAAATGAAGGCGCGTTTCGACCCGGCGAAACTCAGCCCCGAAAACCGCCTGTCCTACCGCCTCTTCGAAAAACGCGCAGCGCGCGCCGAGGCGGCGTATAAATATAATGACTATGGCTATGTCTTCGACCAGATGAACGGCGCGCAGAGCCAGATTCCCGCCTTCCTCATCAACATCCACCGCATCGACAGCAAGGCTGACGCGCGCGCCTACATTAGCCGCCTCTACGGCATCGGCCCCGCCATGACCGACGCGATTTGGCAGGCAAAATCGCGCGCCGCCAAGGGCATCATGCCGCCCAAATGGGTCTATCCTTATGTGATCGCCGATTCGCGCAACGTCATCACCGGCGCACCCTTTGGCGACGGCCCCGACGCGCCGTTGTTCGCTGACTTCAAGGGCAAGGTGGCGAAGTTGAAGATCAGCCAGACTGAGAAAGACCTGTTGATCGCCGACGCTGCGCAGGCGCTGACTGCCTCGGTCAGGCCAGCTTACGAGGCGCTCATCGCCGAAATGACTGCGCAGGAGAAGGTCGCCGGAACCGACGACGGCATCTGGCGTTTCAAGGATGGCGCGGGCTATTATGCCGAGCGGCTGGCCAATTACACCACTACTGACCTGACTCCCGACCAGATTCATGCGCTTGGCCTCGCGCAGGTCGCACGCATCCATAAGGAGATGCAGGCGGTGCAGAAGAAGATGGGCGTGAAGGGCAACCTTCAGGCCTATTTCAAATATATGCGTGAAACGCCCAAATTCTATGCGCCCGAAGGCGACGAAGGCGCGGCGCTCTATCTCGCCGAAACGCAAAAGGCCTATGACGCGATCAACCCGTTACTGCCGCAATGGTTCGGCGTGCTGCCCAAGGCCCCGCTCGTGGTGAAACGGGTCGAAGCGTTCCGCGAAAAGTCGGCAGGCAAGGCCTTCTACCAGAGCCCGACCCCCGATGGTTCACGCCCCGGCACTTATTATGCCAATCTCTACAAAATGTCGGATATGCCGCTCACCGAGGTCGACGCGCTGTTCTATCATGAAGGCGTCCCCGGCCACCATCTGCAACGCGCCATCCAGACCGAGCTGAAAGACGTCCCCGCCTTCCGCCAGTTCGGCGGCGTCACTGCCTATAGCGAAGGATGGGGGCTCTATTCAGAGAAGCTCGCCAAGGATATGGGCCTCTACACCGACCCGGCGCGCGATTTCGGGCGGTTGCAGCTCGAACTCCACCGCGCGATCCGGCTGGTGGTCGACAGCGGCCTTCACCACAAACGCTGGACGCGCGAACAGGCGATCAAATATGTCGAGGACAACAGCGCCGACGCGCCGGGCGGCATCGTCAAGGCGATCGAACGCTACATCATCTATCCCGGCCAGGCGACTGCCTATATGGTCGGACGGCTGAAGATCAGCGAACTGCGCGACAAGGCGCAAAAGGCGCTCGGTGGCAAATATGATGTGCGCGGGTTTCATGACACGGTGCTGAAATCAGGGCCGGTGCCGTTGGATGTGCTTGAAGAGCAGGTCGATGCGTGGATTGCGCAGAGGAAATAGATTCAAGGAGCGTCGCTTAGCCCCTCCCAATCGAGCCGGTCTGATTCAAGGTATTCTCTAGCCGAAATGTCGTCATATCTAACGATACGGAATTCCCCTTTCGGGTATTCGTCACTTACTGCCTTACTCTCGAGCAGTTTGGAGGCTTCCGTCCATTTCGCCAGTTCGTTGTCGTCCGGGAAGTGATTAACGATTACCAAGAACGTAAGTTCAGTCGGCGCGTCCCAGTCGTCACATAAAACACGAACTTCATGCATCGCTCGGACAAAGTTTCCCTGTGGACTGGCTTTGCTTCGTTTATCTTCGATCCATCGGCGCACGGAGCGCACGACAACCTCGTTAAACCGGTCAGGAAATGCAAATCGCTGTTTGTGACGCGCAATTCCCGCAGCGACGCGACGTCGCTCCTCATCCGAACCGCACCCTGGTGTATGCTGCCATGTAGCAACCACAGCCTTGTGAACGGTAGCTACGGCATCAAGATCAATGAGTAAGCCCTTATCATCGAGGCATGTAAGATGAATGCGGCTTGGCGTCTCTTTTCTTGCAGCCTTGGCAATTTCACCATCATTCGCAGGAACTAAGCCGGCGACTTGAACATAGGGTCGGTGGTCTACATGCTTTATGATGTCGCAGGATTGACTCAGAATAACCACACCGTGAGGGGCGTCAATTGCCTGCCATATAATTTCTTCTCCATCGAGTACTAAAGCAGGCAGCTCAAGCGGCACCAAGGCCACATCTCCTTGGCGCCAAGCATCGAGTAGCGGGGCGTCCTCATGAGGCACTATTCTGTTAGCCGCGCTTTATTCTTGTCTTAGCCGTTTGAAGTTTGAGTTGGTTCTCGAACGGAGCGTTGTCACTCGCAAGGACCGGAGAATCACCTGTCACCTCTTGCCGAGCTACTGTCGAATTCGTTGTTTGGTCAAGCAGGCGTTCTCGAACCTGAAAAACCGCAAGGCCTTCTAATGCCCTCACGTTTTCCAGTAGGTTACTTATACGCGCAGCATGCGCTAAGCGCACAGTTCCCCCGTTGGCCCAAGAATGCACGGCTTGACGACTAACATTGAAAATTTTCGCTAATTGGCCCCAAGTTAGTCCGGAACGGCGCTTAATTTCGTCGAGCGCGTCAGTTAACGATAAATCAATGTCCTTCTCACGCGCAACAATGGAAACACCGGTGTTGCTTCCGGCATCCATTCGCATCGACCCCACTGAAGTAGCCTGCACGGATGTCGAACCAAATGCCATCAAGACTGTCGCGAAAGCAAAAGTCTTTAGTGACACACGTCCGCACTCCAAAGGAATTGCAGCTACAATCGGAGCCGAAGCAGATATCTGATTGCCGACGGCTAAGCTCATTTTTACCTACAGTCTTTCTGTTTCATTGCCCACAAATACACAGCATGTAGCCGCTTCACTTGTGTTAAAATGCTTTCATTGATTTGATTGACGTTAAAGTCGGTAGTATCGGCATTTGCAACATCAATGTCCAGATACCAATTGGCGCTTTCCCGAGGTGTAAATACATTCGGATCATAAGTTGCACTTGGCGGCATAACGCCGCTTCGAAGCGTCATATGACCTTCGTCCACGGAAAATCGCCACAGCAGGTCTGCCATTTCCAAATTTGGATTGCCAGTTATGCTCACTAATTCGGGAGCACATTCTAGTCGGGGGTCATTCCCGCCACCGACATTAGCTGCATTTACATATCGAACGCCAATGTACTGACGATGACTTGGTTCAAAATGCTTCCCCGCTGCTTCAATAAGCATGCTCATGCGTCCCGCAAAGTCAGGCCAGTCCTTGTATGTTTCGCCAGTGGTTTCAAGCGCTATGCTTCGTGGTGTCAGTGATACCTTCCATGACTTTCCGATGTCAGACAATCGCCAAACAGGCTGCGATTCTTGTGTTGAATTTACAGCTCCGTCGGGCGCGATTTGAAATCGCATAACGGCTTCATGTTCTAGCTCAGCGAGAGGATAGTTCTGGCGAACTGCCTGCTGAAAGTCAGCGATGCCATTCCCGGATTCCTCGCCAATCTTTAGCACAGGAGTAAAGCGCACGACGACTAAAGCCCGCTCGAGCAACCGGCGACCTGTAAATGGAACCGAGACCGGCTCACCAGAAAGTGGCAGTGTCATCATATGCTTTCGATAAAACCAAACTGTAAAGTTTGTGTAAAGTTGTACCAAGAAATTGGGTAGTATGTTGCCGTCAGCGATGCAACAATTTAGTCGCTTCGACCCAACTGACTATAATTAACATTTTGAAATATAATAACTTTAGAGATCGCTTTGCAAGGTAAGCTTCTGTCTCTCAAGCTCGCCAAAAGCTGCCAGAGGATAAAATATGTTATGCCTAAACCGACTCACCCTCGCTGCGGTAGGCCTGCGTCAAGGCACGACCTCCCCCTCAACCTCCTTCACCCCGAAATCGAAATGTATCCGCACCCACACGCCCAACTGCGGCTTGTTGTCGATGCGCGGCGGCTTCACCAGAAACTGCCACGCCGCTTTCCGTAACGCCTGCGCCAATCCGGTGCCCCGCGGATTCTCGCCGATTATCTGGCAGTTTTCGACGCGGTTGTGCTCGGCCATTCGGCAGGCGATGTCGGCGGTGGCCCCGTTGGGCACACTTCGGGCGGCGGCGAGATAGGGGCGGAGTTCGGCATCATAGGGCTCGCGCAGCCACGCCACCGGATAGAGCTGCGCGCCGCCGGGGCCGAGGCCCGGGCCCATCATGCCCTTTGCGCCTTGACCGCTACCCTTGGCGTCGCCCGCGCCGGTGCTGCCGCTGGCGGGTATTTTGGAGAGGTCCATTGCGTCATATTCCGACTTGCTGACCTTGATGAAATCGGGGCTGGGCGGCGGTGCCTTTACCGGGTTGACCGGTGGCAGCAGCGGCTTGGGGACCGGCGGATTGAGATTGCGCTGCTGTTGCTTGGTGACTGGCGTTTCGGTCTCGCTTTCGTCCGCTGAAGCCGACTCGGCTTCTGCCTCCAGCGAGAAGGTGCTAAGGCCGCGCTTGCCCGCCTCGGGTCCGCCCGAGCGCATGCTGAGGCTCAGGATCGCGATAATGAACAACGCCTCGAGCAGCAGCGCGATGGCAAAGCCATAGCCCCGCCGCCGAAGCTCACTGGCCTCCCAATCTCTCTGTTCTGAATAGGCCATGCGACGTGCGCGACCTTTAGAGTGTCGCGCCGTCCTTGCAAGCTAGAGAGGCGTAAACCGCACTTTCAACCCGTCCTTGGGCTTGGGAATCGGCCAGGGCTGCCATTCGGGGGCATAGCCCTCGGCTATCTCCACCCGCACATTCGTCAGCAAATGGTGGATGAACAGCTTCATCTGCATATAGGCAAAATGCAGCCCGATGCACATATGCGCGCCGCCGCCGAAGGGGACCCATGCATATTTGTGCCGCGCCTTCACCTTGTCGGGGGTGAAGCGCATGGGGTCGAAGGCCATCGGGTCGTCCCAATGCTCTTCCATGACATGGACGTAGGACGGGCTGATGCTGACCGCCGTGCCCTTTGGGATATGATAGCCCATAAACTCGAAATCGCGCAGCGCACGGCGCGGGATCGAGGGGACGGGGGAGATCAGCCGCAGCGCTTCCTTGAAGGCATATTCGGTGAGCTCGAATTTATCGAGATCGGCAAAGGATATGTCCGCTCCCGCAGGCGCGATGGACAGGCATTCCTCGCGCAACTTCTCCTGCCATTCGGGATGCTTCGCCAGATACCAGATCATCGAGGTCACCGACGAGGTGATCGTGTCATGCGCCGCCATCATCAGGAAGTTCATATGGTCGATCAGCTCGCCATCGGACATATATTCGCCGTCCTCGCGCTTCGAGCGGCAGAACTGGCTGAACATGTCGGTGCGGTTTTCGTTGCGGCGGCGCTCTTCGATTTGCGGGCCGAAATAGTCGATCAGATATTTGCGGCCCGCGACGCCGCGGCCCATCGCGGTGAACGGCACCGGCGAACGCACCACGCCGACCGAGGCCTGTACCATCGCGGTAAAGGCGGTGTTGATCTTGTCGGCTTCGGGCCCCAGCGGGATGCCGAGGAAGCTGCTCGCCGCGACATCGAGGGTAAGCTGCTTGATCGCGGGATAGAAGAGCATGTCGCCGCGCCATTTCCTGAGCTGGTCGGCAAAGATACGGTTCATATCCTGCGTATAGGATTTCATCGGCTCTGGCTTGAAGGCAATGCCGAGTGCGCGGCGGTCCATACGGTGATGCTCGAAATCGAGCAGCATCAACCCGCGCGGGAAGAGCAGGTTGAGCACCGGGCCCCAGCCCTGCTCGCTGGAAAACAGTTTGTCGCGGTCGAACAGTAGCAGCTCGTTCGCCTCCGCGCCGACCATCGACACGGTCGGATTGCCAAAGGCGTTGGTGCGGAACACCTTGCCATAGGTGTCGACCATATGCTTGCCGTAACCGGGCGGGTCGCGCAGCACGCGGAAAGTGGTGCCGATAACTGGCGGGCCGTTTTCACCCGGAATATGCGACAGGTCGCCGATCTTCTTGCGCGGCACCCAGTGCGGATTGGCGGCTTCGCTGCTTGCAATGGCCATGATATTGCGATCCTGTTTAAATGCGCCTGTTTAATCGTGCAGTTAAACCTTATTGCCATCAATGTCAGCAAGGCGCAACATTTCCTTTGCCCGTCCCGTTTCTGAACGGCAGCAAACGACTGCATTCACAAGCAATTCAACTGGTGCATCATAATCGTGCAAGCGCGGTAAGGCGTTCTGCCGATTCGATAAGTCGTTGGGCGGGCCGCAGTTCGAAAGGGGTGCATGTCATGAGAATTATTGGAAAGCGGACTTTGCTCAAAATCGTCGCACTGACGGCGGCGGGTACAGCATTGTCGGGCTGCGTGTACGATGTCGGCCTGGGCTATGCCAGCGACGGCTATTATAACGATTATTATTGCGACCCTTATGGCGGCTATGACAGTTATTATGACTGCGACTATCGCAGCGGCTTTTACAATATCGGTTTTGGCGGCGGCTGGTACGACAATTATTATTATCCCGGCTACGGCTATTATCTCTTCGACAATTACGGCCGCCGCCACGCGATGCGGGACAATCACCGCCGCTATTGGGGCGAGAAGCGGCATGGCTGGTATCGCGAACATCGCGGGCGTGACCGGGATCGCAAAGACTATCGCGGTCGGGGTCGCGGTTATAGCGACAGCGCTACCCCAGGAGTGATCGGCTGGCCCGAACGCGATGGCGGCCGGGTACGCGACGGCGACGGGCGCAGGCGTGGCGATGGTCAGGGCCGACGCGGGCGCAACGATCAATGGCGCGGCGGCGATGGCAATGGTGCCGCAGCGGTGCCGACACCCAATCCCGATTATGTACGCGGCAGAGGCGACGGACGGCGCGGAGACGGGCAGGGCCGCGGGCGCTGGCGCGGCAATGACGGCGCTAATGCCGTACCGCAGCCGAACCGTGCGGAGCGGCGCGGTAATGGCGGCCAGGGCAATGCCGGACAGCGCAATTGGCGCCAGCCAGCGCCGCAACCTTCATCGGGCCAGGGCGATGCCGCTGCTGTGCGCCCCGCCCCGCCGCCCCGCAGCGAGGGGCCCCGCCGCGAAGCGCCGCGTCACCGCGCCAGCGAAGGTGGGACCGAACGGCCGGATTAAGGCATTTGCGGACAAAAAAGCGGCCGTGCCGGGGGCGTGGCACGGCCGCTAAACGCGCGGGACCAGAGATTGTCGGCGCGAATGGGAAACCTAAAAGCTATCCTGTGAAAAAGGCGCACGCTTGCCCAACCGTCGCGCCTCGATCGCCTCATCGGCAATGCGGGTCATGTAATTGAGCTGCTCGAACTGCGCCTGTCGCCGTGCCGTCGGCGTCATATTCGCTATGCCGGTCACCAGATCGGCGGGTTCGTGACCGGTTATGCCGATCACCAAAGCCAGAAATATCGACGCAAATCCGAGCGAAGTGAATACAACAAGTGCTGAATCCGGCGACATGATTTCCTCCTTCTTTTTGATCCTGACGCTCATGACGAACAAAATCGTTCCACGACCGGTTAGTGGAGGATGGTGGAGGGGGGTTAATCTGCAGTGAAGCCTATAGGTTAAGAAGCGTTCACCACGCGACCGCGCGCCGACGATTAAGCTATGGACGTTGGGGCAGCCAGCGACTATCGCGCGGCAAGGCTGACAACCCGGACAGGCAGAACGGAAATATCCCCACTTATGGCTGGCAACAATTACCTTGCGTTGGTATTGACTTGCGCATTGGCCACAATTTTATTGTGCGTGAATGCCCGACGGCTTTGCAGCTATTTCAAGCTGATGGATGTTCCGGTCGGACGGAAACAGCATAAGAGCGCAACGCCGCTGATGGGCGGTATAGTGTTACTGGTTGCTTTTGTTCCGGTTTCGCTTTTTTATGTGTTGACTACCGCCTCCGACCGCTGGCTCGTGTCGCTGGTGATCTGGCTCGGTTGCATTACAGCTATGGCTTTCGTCGGCTTGGCAGATGACCGGCATTCGCTTTCGCCGCAGCTCCGCCTGGTCATTTCTTTTCTGGTGTTTGCCATAGCCGCAGCAGTCGATCCCACTTTCAATGTCAGACTGCTGGACTTTGCTACTCCCAAATTCTCTTTGGGCTTGGGCACTTGGTGGCTGGCTATCATTTTTACCGTTATCTGCTGTGTAGGCCTGATTAATGCGGTCAATATGGCGGACGGCAAGAACGGACTGGTTTTGGGTCTTTCGCTTGGCTGGCTCGGCATTCTTGCGCTCCGGGCAACGGACCCTCTTTTGCCACTGATCGGCTTCCTTGCTTGCACACTTACAATTTTGCTTTTGTTCAATTTGAAAGGACGGCTTTTCTTGGGCGATGGCGGAGCCTATGCCATTGCATGTGCGTTGGGCGCTTTGGCCATCATGGTTTACAATACCCCGGGCTCGCATATGCTTCGTGCCGTATCAGCAGATGAACTGGTCCTGCTATTTGCTGTTCCGGTCGGTGATTCGTTCAGGCTGACTTACACCAGGTTTCGTCAGGGTCGATCGCCGATGTCGGCAGATCGCGACCACCTCCACCACCGCCTTCAGGATAGATTCGGCTGGCCGACGGGATTGCTCGTTTACTGGTGCGTATCGCTAATCCCTGCGGCAGCCTTGATCGCTTGGCGTGGAGTATCAGCCTAGCTTCAAACGAGGCATCGATACGTGAGATGGCGCCTCGTGGTCTGCCATCAAGTTTTCTCATATAATAGTGAGGACGACCTGCCCATATGTGACGTCACCATGCCCAAATGCCAATTAGGGGTATATTTGGGCAATCGCTTCGCAACGCTATAAGTCGCGAAATTCTGGTGACCCCTACGGGAATCGAACCCGTGTTTCAGCCGTGAAAGGGCCGCGTCCTAACCGCTAGACGAAGGGGCCAATCGCTTGGCGAGCCGCGCCTTTACGGATTCGCTCTCCTGAGGTCAAGTCCAACATGGCGCGAAAATCAATCGGCGAAGGCGATATCGTCGATATGCAATTCGGCCTTCGGCGTCGCTCCCCAGTCGTCGATCTTCGCGCGGCCTGCGACCCAGTATTTCCGGCCCCGTTCGCCGTGCAGCAGTTGCTGGCCGAGAGCGGTTTCGCCTTGCCGGAACGCCATCGCCTTGAACGATGCGCCGTCGTCGCCCGCTACGATGGCGCGGACATGGTCCTTGCCGACGATATCGCATTTGACGACGCGCACCGGGCCGGTCACCACGCGCGGGCCGGGCCAGCCCATGCCATAGGGTCCGGCAGCCTCCATCGCCTCGACAAAGGCGGGGTTGAGGCCGCGCGGCGACAAAAGGGCATCGACCAGCATCGCGCTGTGCGCCGATGCGCGCGCGACATCGCCTGCCAGTCGCTCGTCGAGCCAATCGGCCAGCGCATCGACCTTATCCTGGCGCACCGTCAGCCCCGCTGCCATAGCATGGCCTCCCCCTGCTTCGAGAAGTCCTGCCTCTCTTGCGGCAATGATCGCAGCGCCAAGATCGACGCCGGCAATCGAACGGCCGGAGCCCTTGCCAACACCATCGGCATCGACCGCGATAACGATCGATGGCTTGCCGGTCTTTTCCTTGATGCGTCCGGCAACGATGCCGATGACCCCGGGGTGCCAGCCATTGCCGGCAAGCAGGGCAACCGCACGATTATGCTGGCCGGGCAGCATCGCCTCGGCTTCTTCCTGGACTGCTGCCTCGATGGCGCGGCGATCCTCGTTCAGCCGGTCGAGCTCGGCGGCGATTGCTCGTGCCTCCTCGCGGTCTTCGGTGGTGAGCAGCCGCACGCCCAGATCGGACTTGCCGACGCGCCCGCCCGCATTGATACGCGGGCCGAGTGCGAAGCCAAGGTCGGAACATATCGGCGCGCGGTTGAGGCGGCTCGCTTCGATCAATGCCGACAGGCCGACATTGCGGCGACCCGCCATCACTTTGAGGCCCTGCGCTACAAAGGCACGGTTGAGGCCCCGGAGTTGAGCCACGTCTGCGACGGTGCCCAGCGCAACGATGTCGAGCAAATCCATCAGTTTCGGTTCGGCGCGGTCGGCAAAATAACCGCGACTGCGCAACAGGCGAACGATTGCCGCCGCCAGCAGAAAGGCGACGCCCACGGCCGCGAGATGGCCGTGCGAGGCAGCCTCGTCATTCTCGTCAAGCCGGTTGGGGTTGACCAGCGCGAAGGCTGACGGGAGTTCTGCTGCGCATTTATGGTGGTCGACGACGATGACCTCAAGCCCTGCCGCCTTTGCCTGCGCCAGCGCATCATAGGCCATTGCGCCGCAATCGACGGTAACGATGAGGCGGCTGCCGCTTGTCCCGATCCGGACCAGAGCCTCGCCCGACGGGCCATAGCCCTCCATCAGCCGGTCAGGAATATAATGGCCTGCATCCAAACCGAGATCGCGCAACAGGCGGATCAGCAAAGCTGCGCTCGTCGCACCATCGACGTCGTAATCGCCATAGACGGTAATTGCCTCGCGCCCCTCGACGGCATCGGCCAGCCTTTCGGCGGCCCGGTCCATGTCCTGGAATAGCGACGGGTCGGGCATGAAGCCGCGTATCGTGGGGTCGCGGTGGCGCTCGATGTCGTCGCGCGGGACGCCGCGTGCCATCAGCAGTTGCGTCACCAGATCGTCGGGCTGGAAACCGGGATCGCGCGCATCGACATCGCCGCTGCGCCATTGCCATTTCTGGCCGGTGATGGATTGCGCGATGTTCAGGACGGATGACATGCTGCTTCCCTATGCGGCACTGGCGGTGCTAGCAAGGTCGCATGAAGAGGCTCGCGATCGTCTGGCATAGCATGACCGGCGGGTCGGAAGCGCTGGCCCGGTCTGCTGCTGAAGGTGCGGCGACCGAAAGCGCGGTCGATGTGCTGTTGCTGCGAGCCGATGAGGCCCAAGCCGCTGACCTCGTGGGTGCAGATGGCTATATCTTCGCCTTCCCGGAAAATCTGGCGGCGATCAGCGGGGTGATGAAGGCCTTTTTCGACCGCTGCTATTATCCCTGCCTCGGGCAGATCGAAGGACGGCCTTATGCTCTGATTGTCTGTGCAGGTTCGGATGGCAGCAACGCAGTGCGGCAAGCGGAGCGGATCGCCACCGGCTGGCGGCTGAAGAAGGTTACGGACAGCCAGATCATCTGCACGCATGCGCAAACGCCCGAGGCAATACTTGCGCCGAAAACGATCATCGAGGCCGAGTTGCAAAAGGCGCGTGATACCGGCGCGGCGCTAGCTTCCGGACTGGCCCTTGGAATTTTCTAGTAGCGCCTGCGACCAAGACCATGCGTACTCTCGACCCGGCGGACGGTGCCGCTTGACGCGCGCATGACGATGGTCTCGGTAGTGATCTTGCCATCGCGGCGGATTTTGACGCCGTCGAGCAGGGAGCCGTCGGTCACGCCGGTCGCGGCGAAGATGCAGTCGCCTTTGGCCAGTTCTTCGAGGTCGTAAATCTTGTCGAGATCCTCGATTCCCCATTTGCGCGCCCGCAGGCGTTCGTCGTCGTTGCGGAACAGCAAGCGTCCCTTGAACTGCCCGCCGATGCAGCGCAAGGCCGCCGCTGCCAGCACGCCTTCGGGCGCACCGCCGCTGCCCATGTAGATGTCGACTGTGGTATCGGGGTCGCTGGTAGCGATGACGCCAGCGACATCGCCGTCGGGAATCAGCATGACGCCACAGCCCAAAGCGCGCAGTTCGGCAATCATTTTGTCGTGGCGCGGGCGGTCGAGAACGCAGACGATGAGTTCGTTCGGCGACACGCCTTTTTCCCTGGCGACTGCCGAGACATTTTCTGCAACCGATTTATCGAGATTGACGATGTTCGGCGAATAGCCAGGGCCGACTGCGATCTTGTCCATATAGACGTCAGGCGCGTTGAGCAGATTGCCTTCCTCGGCCACTGCCAGCACAGCAAGCGCATTGGGTCCGGCCTTGGCGGTAATTGTCGTGCCTTCAAGCGGGTCGAGCGCAATGTCGATGCGCGGGCCCTTGCCGATAGCGGAACCGACCTTTTCGCCAATGAACAGCATTGGTGCTTCGTCGCGCTCGCCTTCGCCGATGACCACGGTGCCGTCCATGTACAGTTCGTTCAGCGCCGCACGCATCGCTTCGACCGCAGCAGCGTCGGCGGCCTTCTCGTCGCCGCGCCCGATCAGCCGGGCTGCGGCAATCGCGGCGGCTTCGGTGACGCGCACCATTTCGAGGACAAGCACCCGGTCAAGGATTTGGCTTGGCTTCGTCATGTCTTTTTCCTAGCTGTCTGAAAGTGCATGATTCTCGGGGGAGAGTTTGCGGCATCTGGGGCGTGGGTGATCGGGATTGCGGTTCCGATAGGGAAAGCGTCGCCAAATGTCGAGATTGCTTGTTGCCGCCTTTGCACTTTCGGCCTCGGCCGCGTCGGCGCAGCAGATGAGCGACGAGGCGATAGCGGCGCAGATCGAAAAGGCGCGGCGGCTGGTTGCGGTTGATGCCGAAGGCTGCATCAAATATCCGCAAAACGACGAGATTGTGGTGTGCGGTGAAAATCCTGATAACAAGAGCCAGCGGATATTTACGGACAGGGGTCCGCCGGATGAAAACCGCATTCGGCCCGGCGAGGCTGTTTCGGCGACAAAAGCCGCATCATGTATCGGCGATTATCCTAAATGTACCCATCGTTTGCAGAAAATTATTGGCGTTCCATTCGGCTATGTTCCGGCGCCTGCCATCCCTTTGGAAGAAGTGCTGAAAGGCTTGCCCGAGCCCGATATGATCGTCAGGAGTGACGAGCCCGAATAGGGTTACTCACCCAATATATGCATGACCATCGGCTCGCCCAGCAAGCTGTCCGATGTTGATAATGCCTTTAGCGTGTCGTCGATAGCCTGTTCCGGCCCTTCGTGCGTCACCATCGCAATCAGCGCCGAGCCGTCGTCATGGGTCTCGGTCTGGATAAGGCTTTCGATCGAAAGCCCGGCATCGCGCATCGCGGCGGTGATTTCGGCAAGTACGCCGACGCGATCGGCGACGACCATACGCAAATAGGTCTTGCCGATGCGGTGCGCGGACGCCGCGCGGGGCAATGCTTCAAGTTCGGCGGACGGCATCGAAAAGGCAGGGCCGACCTCCTTGCGCGCGATGTCTACCAGGTCGGCCACCACGGCCGACGCGGTGGGCTTGTCGCCTGCGCCCGCGCCCTGGAACAACAGGCGTCCGGAGAAATTGCCTTCCGCCACCACCGCGTTCGTCGCACCCGTGACATGCGCCAGCGGATGCGCGAACGGGACGAGGCAAGGCGCTACGCGCTGGAAAATCGTTGCCGAACCATTTTCGCCGTCGATTTCGGCCAGTCCGATCAGGCGGATGCGGTAACCCAGCGCCTTCGCCTGCGCGATGTCGGCGGCGAGCAGCTTGCGGATACCGCGTACCTCGACTCCGCCGAAATCGATTTGCGAACCGAAACTGAGCGACGCGAGGATCGACAATTTGTGCGCTGCATCGACGCCGTCAATGTCGAAGCTCGGGTCCGCCTCGGCAAAGCCCTTGGCTTGCGCGTCGGCGAGGACGTTGCCGAAGTCGAGGCCGTGCTGCTCCATTGTTGAGAGGATGAAATTGCAGGTACCGTTGAGAATGCCGTAAACGCGGTCGATGCGGTTGGCGGCGGCACCGTCGCGCAGCCCCTGGATAACCGGAATGCCACCCGCAACTGCGGCCTCGAATTTCAGCGCTGCACCCTTGCCCTCGGCCAGTGCTGCCAGTTCGGCACCGTGATGCGCAATCATCGCCTTGTTCGCGGTCACCAGCGCGCGTCCGTTGGATAGTGTTTCACGCGCCAGCGTCAGCGCCGGGCCGTCCGAGCCACCGACCAGTTCGACCACGACATCGATATCGTCCGCCGTCGCCAGCTCGCCCATATCGTCGACCCAGCGATAGGAATTGAGGGCGACTCCCCTATCCTTCGACCGGTCGCGCGCGGTGACCGCGACAATTTCGATGGCACGCCCCGCACGCCGCGCGATCAGCGCGCTATTTTCTTCGATCAGGCGAATGACACCGGTGCCCACGGTGCCGAGACCGGCAAGAGCGATGCGTAACGGAGCGGGCATAGAATAGAACTTCCTGCTAGGGATTGAGCATTGCCGCCGCGCTTAGGCGGGATAGCATCGAAATGCCAGCCCAAGCTTGCTGCCTTTGTGCCACGCCCCTATAGGCCGCGCATGACCAGCTCTCCGACAATTCTTATCCTCGCCGGCAAGCGCGACGGCAAGCTCGACCCCATGGCCGCCGAAGCAGGCGTCAGCCACAAATGCCGTGTGCCAATCTGCGGCAAGGCGCTGCTGCAATGGGTGCTGGAGGCTGCAATTCCGGCCTTTCCCGATGGCAGGATATTGATTTCGATCCACGATCCGGCGGTCATCGCCGACTTGCCGGCTGTTATCGAACTGGAAAAGGTCGGACGGCTGACGATCTGTCAGGCACAGGCAGGCATTGTCGAAAGCGTCGAATATGCAACCGCGCAAGCCGGCAATAGCGCATGGCCATTGGTCATCACCACCGCCGACAATGTGCTGGTCACGCCTGAGCTGATGCGCGACATGCATAAAGAGGCACTGGCGGGTGAAGGTGACGCAGTGATCGTGCTGTCCACCCGCGAAGCCATCCAGGCGGCGCATCCCGAAGGCCAAAGGCGCTTCTACGAATTTTCCGACGCGGCAATTTCAAACTGCAACCTGTTCTGGCTGCGCAATGCCAATGCGCTGAAAGCCGCCGAGGCTTTCCGGCAGGGCGGGCAGTTCATCAAGACCAAGGGGCGCATTGCGAAAGCTTTCGGCGTCCACAACCTCATCCGTTTCCGCCTGGGCTGGTTCAAGCTGGACAGCGCCTTTCGCGCAATGTCGCGACGGTTCGGCGTCCGGGTGCTGCCCTATATGGCGGAAGACGGAGCCTATGCGGTCGATGTCGACAACCCGCGCACTTACGCGATTGCGGAAGTTTTGCTGAAGCAGCGCAAGCTCTAGGTTTATGACCTAAGGCGTCAGCCGCACCTCGGCGCGCCACACTGGAATCCAGTCGAGCGAACCCCGGCATTCGCCCATCATCGTCGCACCGGTCAGCCGGAACATTTCGCCGTCCCAGACCCAGCGTTCCGACGACCCGCAATCGCCGATGCCACGGCCCTTGGCATAGCTCGATATTGTCTGCGTGCCCGCATCCCAGTCGGCGTTGACCAGTAGCGGGATTTTGCTGTCTTCGCCAAAGCCGGTCGCGCCATAATCGAATTTTGCAGGAGCAAAGCTCCATCGTCCGAAACTGTCCTGTTTCCCGATATAGACTCCGGACGAAAAATTATATGCCCCGGCACCGCAGTTGAGCAGCACCAGCGCTTGCGCCCCGCTCGGGCCGGTGCCGAGGCTGTAGGCGGTGTCCTGCGTCGAATCGAAACGGTCGGCGGCACAAGAGCTGCTTTCGGACAGCGCGACCAGCGCCGATGCGTCGGGGAGCATGTTCGAAGGCGCGATTTTCCTGGCCGTTATCACCGGCAATGCCACCTTTCGGTCCGCTGCCTTCCTCCTTCCGGTAGCGACGATTGCGCTGGTCGTCCCGTCCCGTCCCTGTTGTGCGTCGATATAGCGCAGCGCCGCCGAGGCTCCGGCAAGCGAGGCTACGCCCAGGCTCGCGCCGCTGCCGTCGCGGACTTCGACCGCCTTGCCCTTTGCCATCGCCCTGCCGAGCTTCATCGCCTCCGCGCCGGTCAACGCGATAAAGTCGCTGTCGCGCACCATCACGCCGCTGGAAACCGTTCTGCCGTCGACGAGGATGCGATAGCTTGCATATTTGCCTTGTGCGCCACCCAGCTCGATGGCGAGCGGCGCAGAGACGCCTTCGGACCGTTTGATCACAATCGAAAATTGCTGCTCGGCACCCGTTTCGAGCATCAATGCGACCGCCTGGCAGGCAAATCCGTTGTCGCAACCGACGGTCCAGTCCTTGAAGGTGGCAACTTTGCCGACTGTAATGGTCGAAGGGACGACTGCATGCGATGCAACCGCGATCAACGCAGCTGCCCCAAAAGCCGATACCAACATTCCCCTTTGCATGGCGCTCAGGCTAGCGCTTTTGCCTTACCGTCGCTAGGGGCAATTCGACACATGGTTAGCGGAGCATTTATGAGAGCAGTCGGCGTTATCGGGGCAGGGCAAATGGGCGCAGGCATCGCGCAGGTGAGCGCGGGGGCGGGCTATCATGTCTATCTGTCCGACCTCGATCTGGAAAGGGCCGAGGCAGGCAAGGCGGGCATCGCCAAGGCGCTCGACAGGCTTGTCGCCAAAGAAAAAATGGGTCGTTCCGAAGCCGATACGTTGCTGTCTCGGATCGAACCCGTCGGCAGTTACGAGCCGATGGCAGGCGCAGGTCTGATCGTCGAGGCCGCGACCGAACGCGAGGAAATCAAGCGCAAGATTTTCGAAAGCGTCGGCAAGGTCCTCGGCCATCAGGCGGTCTTGGCGTCGAACACCTCGTCGATTCCGATCACCCGGCTGGCACAGGCTTCGCCCGACGCCGCGCGTTTCATCGGCGTGCATTTCTTCAATCCGGTGCCCGTCATGGGCCTGATCGAGGTCATTCGTGGCCTCGCCACCAGCGACGCGACCGTCGATATCGTGCGCCAATATGGCGAGGCGCTGGGCAAGCAACTGGTGTTTGCCAATGATGCGCCAGGTTTCATCGTCAACCGCGTGCTGATGCCGATGATCAACGAGGCCTGCTTTGCGCTCGGCGAGGGTGTGGCCAGCATCCGCGATATCGACACTGCCTGCCAGTTGGGCCTCAACCATCCGATGGGCCCGCTGACGCTCGCCGATTTCATCGGCCTTGATACCTGCCTCGAAATTATCAACGTGCTTTACACATCGACCGGCGACCCCAAATTCCGCCCGGCGCCGCTGTTGCAGAAATATGTCGAGGCGGGCTGGTATGGCCGCAAGGTCAAACGTGGCTTCTACGATTATTCGGGTGATGCGCCGGTGCCGACGCGATGAGCGGGTTCGACCGGCAAACACTCGATTTTTACGCCGGGCAAGCGGAAAGCTATATCGGCCACCGCGCCAAAAAGGTCGATGCCGGCATTGCCAGGTTTCTCGAACGATTGACGCCGGGTGCACGCATATTGGAGCTCGGCTGTGGCGGCGGTATCGATGCTGCGCACATGATGTCCTGCGGCTTTGACGTCGAGCCGACCGACGGCGTTGCCGAAATGGCGGCACTGGCCGAATCCCTGTTGGGCCGTCCGATCCGCGTAATGCGCTTCGATGAACTCGATGCGGTCGGACGGTACGATGCCGTCATTGCAAATGCTTCGTTGCTGCATGTCCCCCTGACCGAATTGACGCCGATACTTGCCCGTATTTGGCGCGCCTTGCTGCCCGGCGGCTGGCATTTTGCGACATATAAGACGGCAGCAGAGCAGGGCTATGACGAACATGGACGCTATTACAACTATCTGTCGGGCGAAGAGGCGGACAGACGGTATAGCGACGCAGGACACTGGGCGTCGATCGATTTCGACGAGCGCGCCGGTGTCGGCTATTTCAGCGCGCCGGCACAGTGGCTCACGGTGGTCGCGCAAAAAGGCTTGAAATGTAGGATCTGATTTGAGACCGTCAACTGGTCGGTTCGCAAGTGCTGGCGCGGCTCTTTCTCAGTGTCGAGATGCCCGAAATCCGAGAGGCCAGCCATATCCACTAAAGTGACAAAGGTTACATTTTCGGGGTGCTCAACGGTAACTTTTGTAAACTTATCGCGCCTTGGCTCAATTTTGTTTCACGCGAAGAGCGCGAAGATTTTCAAGAGGGCGGCGCAGCCACTTGAACGCATCGATCCATTTTGACGAGGATAAGGGAAATACAAAGAACCGAACTCTTCAAAATCTTTGCGTCCTTTGCGTGAAACAAACGATCCGATGCCGCAGGCAAGCCCTACCTGTCGGGCCAGAAATGCCAGAAAATCGTGGCTTCAAGCTGCGATCTTAATGTGACTTTCCCGACTCACGCTGTTTCGCTCGTGAGCTTCAGAGCATTTTGGATGTCAGCTATCAGGTCGTCGGTATCTTCAAGCCCGATCTGTAGGCGCACCAATGATCGGTCCTTGTCCCACGGCACCGCTGAACGGCAGCTTTCGGGGTGGACGGGAAGCGCAAGGCTTTCGAACCCGCCCCAGCTATAGCCGATGCCGAACAGTTCGAGCGCATCGACAAAGGCGGCGGCCTTGGCCTTGTCGCCTTTCAATGCAAATGAAAATAGCCCTGACGAACCGGTGAAGTCGCGTTTCCAGATAGCATGGCCGGGGCAATCGGGCAGCGCGGGATGGAACACGGCTTCGACCTCGGGGCGTTCGTCGAGCCATTGTGCAATCTTTACCGCCGATGCCTCATGCGCCTTCAGTCGCACCGCCAGCGTCCGTAGCCCGCGATTGGCGAGCCACGCATCATCGGGCGAAACGACCTGCCCGAGTTGCTGCGCGGTTTGGCGTAGCTTGGCCCAATGCGGCTTGGTAGTCGTGACGCTGCCGATCATCACGTCGCTATGGCCCACGATATATTTGGTCGCGGCGAGGATGGTCATGTCGACGCCCTTGTCGAGCGCGGTGTAGAAGAAAGGTGTCGCCCAAGTGTTGTCAAGCAACGTGACGACGCCGCGCTTCTGAGCCTCCGCACAAAAGGCGGGGACGTCCTGCACCTCAAAAGTCAGGCTGCCCGGATTTTCGAGCAGGATTGCCGTGGTCCGGTCACAAAACAGACCTTCGATATCACTCGTCATCGGATCGAAATAGCGCGTCTCGACCCCGAAGCGCTTGAGAAACCCGTCGGCAAAGGCCCGGCTCGGGTCATAAGCATTGTCGGTCATCAACAGTACGTCGCCGGGTTTCAGCACCGACAGCAACGCCCCGGCAATCGCCGCCACACCCGACGGGTAGAGCATCGTTCCGTGCGCCCCCGGCTCCAGTGCGGTCAGCGCTTCGGACAACGACCATTGGGTCGGCGAACCGCGTCGCCCGTAGAAGAAGCGGCCATCCTCGTTCGATTTCTTGCCAGCCTCCAAGGCGGTGACATCGTCGTACAGATGCGTGCTCGCCCGCCACACCGGCGTGTTGACAACGGGGCCGGTCAGCGTCTTGTTACGCCCGCCGGTGACAATCTTGGTGGCTGGTTTTTGGGGCTTGTCCGAACCGCTCAAGCCGCACCTTGGGCCTTGGGCGTGTCCTTGTCCAAGCCCCATTCGGACCAGCTGCCATCATAGAGCGCAACGTCGGTCTTGCCGGTCAGCCGCGCGCCAAACAGGATCACGGCGGCGGTCATGCCCGATCCGCATGTGGTGATCATCGGTCTGTCGAGATCGACGCCTGCATCCCTGAACGCCGCGAGCAGATCGTCGCCGCGTTTCCAGGTGCCGTCCGGATTATAGAGATTGCCATAAGGCAGGTTGCGGCTGCCCGGGATATGCCCCGACGCCATTTCGGGGCGCGGTTCGGCTTCTGCGCCGGTGAAGCGGCCTGCACCGCGCGCATCGACCACCTCGGCGTCCTTGCTGTGCAGATTGGCGAGCAGGTCGGCCTTGGTCTTCACGCCCTTATCGTCTTTCCAGACCGTGAAATGGCGGTGGCGCAAAGCGGGTTTGCCCGTTTCGAGCGGGCGGCCTTCGGCCTTCCATTTCGCAATTCCGCCATCGAGCACCGCGACATCGTGCGCGCCGAACAGCATCAGCATCCACCATGCGCGCGTTGCCGATTTAAAGGGGCTATCGTCATAAACGACGATCCGGCTGCCATCGCCCAGGCCCAGCGATTGCATGCGGCTGGCGAATTTCTCTGGCGGGGGAAGGGTGTTGGGAAGGCTGCTGTTGGCATCAGCCAGCTCTTCCATATCGAGAAAGACGGCGGTCGGGATATGTCCGCCTTCATATTCGGCGCGCGGATTGCGACCTGCGTCGGGCATGAACCAGGTGGCGTCGACCACACGCAGATCGGACGCGCCGAGCTCCTTCGCCAGCCACTCGGTGCTTACCAAAATTTCCATGATGTTCGTCCCTTAACCCGCTTCTTATGATTCTTGTGCAGTGCAAGATAATCGGCTTGATGGCGTTAGTCGAGCCTTTCCAGAAATTGCTTGGCTTGCGCGCGGAGCGCAATTTTATCAGCTTCTTCCATCCGGTCCCAATTTTTGTAAGGCATCGCCATGCGCGGGTTTGTACGCAATTTTGTCTCGTTGCGGGCGATGAAATCCCAATAGAGCGCGTTGAAGGGGCAGGCGTCGGGGCCGGTGCGCTGCTTGACGTCAAAGCGGCAGTTGCCGCAATAATCCGACATGCGGTTGATATAGGCCCCACTTGCGGCATAGGGTTTGGAACCCAGCAGGCCGCCATCGGCGAACTGGCTCATGCCGAGCGTGTTGGGCAGCTCGACCCATTCATAGGCGTCAGCGTAGACCGCCAGATACCAATCATGCACCTGCTTGGGGTCGATGCCCGCAATCAACGCAAAATTGCCCGTGATCATCAGCCGCTGGATATGATGCGCATAAGCAAGTTCGAGTGTCTGGCCGATGGCCTGCGACAGGCAATGCATGTCGGTTTCGCCGGTCCAGTAGAAGCCGGGCAGGTCGCGTTTCGCATTCAATGCATTTCGCTCCACATAATCGGGGCCGCTGTGCCAATAGATGCCGCGCACATATTCGCGCCAGCCGATGATCTGGCGGATGAAACCCTCGGCTGCGTTGAGCGGCACCTTGCCAGCGCGGTATCGCTTCTCGACCTCGCGGCTCAGCTCGACAGGGTCGAGCAGGCCCGAATTGATATAGGGTGACAGGATCGAGTGCCACAGGAAGGGCTCGCCGCTTAGCATCGCGTCCTGATAGTCGCCGAACTGGGGCAGGGCGTGATCCAGGAAATGCTTCTGCTGCTTCAGTGCCTCGGCACGGGTCACGGCAAAGCCGAACTTTTCGGTCCTGCCCATATTTCCCGCAAAGCGCACTTTGACCATATCGATCACGTCGCGCGTTATCGCATCGGGTTCGAAATGCAGCGGCCTTGGCATCATCAGGTCGCGTTTTGCGGGCTTGCGGTTTTCGGCGTCGTAATTCCACTTGCCGCCTTCGGGCCTGTCGCCATTCATCAGCAGGCCGGTCTTGCGCCGCATCTCGCGATAGAAAAATTCCATCCGCAACTGCTTGCGATCATTGGCCCAAGCCTCGAACTCGGCGTGCGAAGCCAGAAAGCGTGTGTCGGGCAAGATTTCGACCGGCACATCGAAGCGGTCGGCCCAGCTATCAAGCATTGCCTTGACCCGCCATTCGCCTGCTTCGGTCACGCGAACCGCAGCGGGGCGGCATTGTTCGATGGCGCGGGCAAGTTCGCCGGTAAAGCTGCCGCTATTCCCGGCATCATCCAGCCGCACATAATCGACCCGCCAGCCAGCCCGTCGCAAATCGTCGGCATGATGCCGCATTGCCGAGAGGATGTAAGCGATCTTCGCCTTGTGGTGCGGGACGTAAGTTGTTTCTTCTTCGACCTCGACCATCAGCAATATGCAATCGGCCTTGTCCTGCCCAGCAAGCGAAGAGATTGCGTGGCTAAGCTGGTCGCCGAGAATCGGGATGAGCGTGGTCATGGCGCCTGTCTAGGCGGAAAGCGGGCGTTGTCCCAAGGGGGCAAAACTACGTGGGCCGAGGTCGATCCGGAAAGGCGCCATTCTGGGCGCAGGTGGCTGTGCTTCCTTGCCTACGAGGCATGCGAACTTCGTCTTTTCGGTCCGGCCAGCAGTTTCGTAAGCGAGATCGGCAACGAACACGGGTACCATAATTTTCCTGCTATCCACCTCGAAGCTTTGCAGCTCGGCCACCGGGACCGCCATTTCGATTTGCAAGGCGAGGGTCTCGCCGGGCTTTGCGTCGCCCAGCGGCTCTTCGGGGGCTTCGATCTGCCCTGAGTGGAAAGCGGAGATGATCTGCTGCTGCCGGGCATTGGCCGACAGCAAGGTGGCGCGCAGGCGCAGATTTTCGGCGAGCACGTCGCTGCCGTTGACGAGCCGCAACTGGCCCTTGACGGTCAGCGAGGTGAAGCTGAGCGTTGCCTTGTCGGGGATGAACTCCAGGCTGACCTTGGCCTGCTTTGTAGCGGGCGGAGGAGGCGTCGAAGGCTTGACCGACGGAATCGCGGAACCCGGGGCCTGGGGAATTTCCTGAATATGACCAGGGTCCACGGCGGGTTCGGCCCGAGGCTTGGCAGCGGCATCGGAAACGGGTTCGCTGTAGCGCATGGCTCGCCTGCGCCGGAATGCGTGCAATCCGAACAGGGCCAGAGCGGCGACGCCTAATGCCGCTGCGATCTGCCACCACGGCAACGACGAGGCTTCGCTCGCGGCGGTAGCTGCAGGGGCAGCCTCGGTGGAAGTATCGACCGGAAGCGGCAAGGCCTCCGCCGGTTCGGAAACGTCGGTTTCGAATGCGGGCGCTGGTTCGACAACTGCTTGCGGAGGGAGTGCCGCAGGAGTCCGCGCAGCGGGTGCTGCACGCTGTGTGGCCGGCGGTGCAGCCTGCTCGCCGGAAGGCGCTGGGGTCTGCGTCTCGGGCAATGTCGGCACGGCGGCGGGCGGGGTGACTTGCGGCCCGGGCTGCGGCTGCGCACGCTCAGGGTCGAGCCGGAAATCACGCAATTCGGGTGGTGTTTCGGGAAGCGCTTCCTGCGCCGCTATCGGTGGCGCTCCGAATGAAAGCGCAATTGCCAGTAAAAGCGCAAAGCGCGCCATCTTTTCTACCCTTGATACCCTGAACCGGTTTTCATCCCTCATTGCGCGAGGCACTGAACCGGCCATGAATGCTGCCCTATTATCATATGAGCCGTTTGCATCGCAGGTTGAAGGGGCTAGATGGAAAAAATGACCGACCAGCCGCAAACCCGCTTTCTTGGCACGCAAAGTCCGCTTCCCGCTTCTCCGCAAGAGGCGCAGCTCGATTATGTGCAGAACCCGCGCCCCGATGCGCTCTATCTCACCCGTTTTGTCAGCCCGGAATTCACTTCGCTCTGCCCGGTCACCGGCCAGCCCGATTTCGCGCATCTCGTCATCGACTATGCGCCCGATGCCACAATCGTCGAATCGAAATCGCTCAAGCTCTTCTTGGGTTCGTTCCGCAACCATGCCGCATTTCACGAGGATTGCACCGTCGGCATCGGCCAGCGGCTGTTCGACGAGATGAAACCGCGCTGGCTGCGCATCGGCGGTTACTGGTATCCGCGCGGCGGCATTCCGATCGACGTCTTCTGGCAATCGGGCGAGCCGCCCAAGGGCCTGTGGATTCCGGATCAGGGTGTGCCCGGCTATCGCGGGCGCGGCTGATTATTTGAACAGCCCGCCGAGCAAGCCCCGCAACAACTGACCGCCGATTTTTCCGGCAACCTGCCTTCCCACCGACGTTGCAGCGGAGCGCGCAGCCGACTGGACCATCTTGTCGGCAAAGCTGGGTTTGGCGGCCTCGCGTGCTGCGGCTGCCTGCTGACGCGCCAGCTCCTTTGCCGCGATGGCATCGGCCTTGGCCTTTTCCTTTGCGGCAATAGCCGCCTGCTTGTCGGCCTCGGCCTGGGCCTTGGCCTCTTCGGCAGCCGCCGCAGCTTGCGCGCCCTTGGCAGCCAATATCTCTTCAGCCGACTCGCGGTCGATCAACGTGTCATATTTGTCGCCGATAGCGTCGGTTGCGATCATCACGCCGCGCTCCTGCGGGGTGAGTGGCCCGACGCGGCTGGCGGGGGCCTTGATCAATGTGCGCTGGACCATCGAGGGCGAGCCATCGGGTTGCAGCAGCGACACCAGAGCCTCGCCGATTTTCAGCTCGGTAATGACTTGCGCTACATCGATATCCGGGTTGGGTCGGAAGGTTTCGGCAGCGGATTTGACTGCTTGCTGGTCGCGCGGGGTGAAGGCGTTCAATTTATGCTGGATGCGGTTGTTGAGCTGCGCCGCGACGGTATCGGGAATGTCGATCGGGTTCTGCGTAATGAAATAAACGCCGATACCCTTCGAGCGGATCAGCCGCACGACCTGCTCGATTTTCTCGAGCAGCGCCTTGGGCGCATCGTTGAATAGCAGATGCGCCTCGTCGAAAAAGAAAACCAGCTTGGGCTTGTCGGGGTCGCCCACTTCCGGGAAATTCTCGAACAGTTCCGAGAGCATCCAGAGCAGGAAGGTCGAATAAAGCTTGGGGCTGGCCATCAGCTTGTCGGCGGCGAGGATGTTGACGACACCGCGCCCGCTGTCGTCCAGGTTGACGAAATCCTCGAGCTCGAGCGACGGTTCGCCGAAGAAATGCTCGCCGCCCTGGCTGCGCAACTGGAGCAGCGAGCGTTGAATGCTCCCGACCGATTGCTTCGAGATATTGCCATATTCGAGTGTGAGCTCCGCCGCCCGCTCGCCGCAATGGACCAGCATCGCCTGCAAATCGTCGAGGTCGAGCATCAAAAGCCCGTCCTTGTCGGCGACATGGAAGGCAATGGTCAGCACGCCTTCCTGCACTTCGTTAAGGTCCATCAGCCGCGACAGCAGGAGCGGCCCCATTTCGGATACGGTGGTACGGATCGGGTGGCCCTGTTCGCCGAACAGGTCCCAGAATTGCGTTGGGTTGTCCTTGTATGTCCAGTCGCTTTGACCGATTTCGGCGGCGCGGCCTGCGAAAATCTCGTGCGTTTTCCCCTGCGGCGATCCCGCCATCGCTATGCCGGACAAATCGCCTTTCACATCGGCAACGAAAGTCGGGACGCCAGCGGCGGAAAAGCCTTCGACAATGCCTTGCAGCGTCACCGTTTTGCCGGTGCCGGTTGCGCCGGCAATCAGCCCGTGGCGGTTGGCGCGCTTGAGGTTGAGCTGTTCTACCCCGCTACCGCTCTTGCCGATGAAAATGCCATCCATATTGCGCTCCTCCGTTCGAGGGCACGACAACAACGGACGGCGTTCGAGGTCAAGTAAATCCTGTAACCGCTCTCGCATCACATTTCATCGACAGCACAGAATCGTTCGTCGCAAATCGGGAATGAGCAATTTGTCAGAAAGCATTTGCAACCTAAGCCGCTGACATGGGTTTCAGACAGACGGGGCAGATTCGATTCGGCCAGAGATTTCGCCGCAAGGTACTGATGTCGCTGTGGCTGATGCCGGTGCTGGCTGCGTGCGTTGCCGCTGACCAGCCAGCGCCGCGCACGGCAGCAAAACCTGCCGTCCCGGTCTCGCGGCCTGTACCTATCCCCAATCCCGGCCCGCGCCCCGAAATGCCCGAAGCGTCACGGCCTGCAGTCGGTCGTCCGCCCGAAGGGCTTGAGAATCTCATTCACGACCAGTGGCGGCTGTTCCCCGGCAAGACCGGTGTTGCCATCATGCGCATCGATGGCGGCGATTGGGTTCTCGGTCGTCGTCTCGGTGATCTGTTTCCGCAGCAGAGCGTATCGAAAACCTGGGTGGCGCTGACCGTACTCGATCAGGTCGATCAGGGCAGGCTGCGGCTCGACCAGTCGGTGCGGATCGGGCGCGAAGATCTGGCGGTGTTTCACCAGCCTATTCGCGCGCGGGTGCTTGCCAATGGCGCGATAGAGGAAAGTGTGCAGAGCCTGCTCGAACAATCGATCCGCGCCAGCGACAATACCGCGAACGATTCGCTGCTGCGCACTGTCGGTGGTCCACAAGCCGTGCGCGCCTTTATCGCGCGCAAGAATTTGGGCGCGATCCGCTTCGGTCCCGGTGAGCGGCTTTTGCAGAGCGGCATTGCCGGCATGGAGTGGCAGCAGAATTATGCAATCGGGCAAGCCTTCTACACTGCGCGTAGTGCCGTGCCTTATGCGACGCGCAAGGCCGCGCTCGACCGTTATCTCGCCGATCCGGTGGATGGCGCGACCCCCGAGGCAACAGTGCGGGCGCTGGCCAAACTGGCTAAAGGGGAATTGCTGTCGGCGTCGTCCACGCGACTGATACTCGACATCATGTCTCGCACGAGCAGCGGACCTAACCGGCTGAAGGCAGGCGTACCCGCAGGATGGCGTTTCCTGCACAAGACCGGCACAGGCCAGGTACTATCGCCGGTCTCGACGGGCTATAACGATATCGGCATTATGACTGCGCCCGATGGAACGCGCTATGCGGTTGCCGTGTATATGGGAAGCACGACGGCTTCGATCCCGCAACGCATGGAATTCATGCAGTTCGTGTCGCGGACGGTGGCGCTTTACCACCAGCGCTGATTATTTCGGCGGATTAGCGGTTTCGGAATCCAGCCTTTCGGCTGCTTCGTCCAGCGCCTTTGCGTCCTCCGCGCTGACCCCGCCGGGTCCGGGCTCGCTTCCACCATCTCCGCAGCCATTCAAGGCCAAGAAGAGCAGAAGCGGGCAAAGGCAGGCTTTACGCATCCGCCCAGTCTACCGGCAATACAGGCAAAGAAAAAGGCCGCCCTGCAAGCAGGACGGCCCTTTTTCGTTCAGCTTGCGCTGAAGTGCGAATTACTTCGCAGCTTCTTTCGCAGCGTCGGCCATTTCGCCAGCCTTTGCAGCAGCGTCGCCAGCAGTGTCGGCCATTTCGCCGGCCTTGTCAGCCATTTCGCCAGCCTTTTCTGCGGTTTCGGTTGCAGCAGCGTCGGTTGCAGCTTCAGCGCCTTCTACAGCGGTTTCAGCAGCAGCTTCGGTGGTTTCTGCAGTTGCGTCAGCAGCTTCAGTGGTTGCTTCTTCGGCGCCCGAGCAAGCAGCCAGGCCGAGCGAAGCGGCAAGAACGAGAGATACAGCAATTTTCTTCATTTGGGAAAACCCCCTAGCAAAACTTATTGAATAACACGACAGGCACGGCTGCACGAATGCAGCAATGACTGCGGATTGTTCCTCTAGCCGCTTCGTTTTTTCATGGCAATCGGCTTTTTGCAGCTTGCGCGGCCCGCGCCGGTCTGCAAGCAGTAAACTCTACCTTTAAGGTAGAAAACATGGCGAAATTGAGCCGATTGACAGCATATAAAGATTTCTTTATATGCTGTCACAATGAACGATTTGCTCAACATAATGCGTGCGCTTGCCGATCCGACGCGGATGCGAATCGTTTTCCTTGTGCTTCGTCTGGAGCTTTCGGTCGGCGAACTGGTGCAAATCCTCGGCCAAAGCCAACCCCGCGTGTCGCGCCATGTGCGCATCCTGGACGAAGCAGGCATATTGGAACGCCGCAAGGAAGGCAGCTGGGTGTTCATGCGGCCGGGGCCGGTACTGGCCGATGGCAGGCTGGCACCCTTGCTTGACAGCGCCGACCTAAGCCAAGCCAAGGCGTTCCAGCGCGATATGCTGAAGCTCGAAGAGGTGCGGACGGCGCGGACCGATATGGCCGCTGCCTATTTTGCCGCGCATGCCGATGAATGGGATTCACTACGCTCGCTGCATGTAGCGGAAAGCGAAGTCGAGGAGGCAATCGGGCAGATCCTGCGCTCGGCCTCTTTGGGCGATGTGCTCGATGTCGGTACGGGCACCGGCAGGATGATGGAACTGTTCGCCGCCGACGCCAGCCATTTCGTCGCGCTCGACAATAGCACCGAAATGCTCCGTCTCGCCCGCGCCAAGCTCGGCAACCTCGATGGTGCGGTAGCAGCAAAGGTCGATATCATGCTCGGCGATTTCAACGCGCTGCCCTTTGGCGATGAGATATTCGACACCGTGCTGTTCCATCAGGTCCTGCATTATGCGCAGCATCCCGAAGGCGTGATTGCCGAAGCCGCGCGTGTGCTTGCGCCCGGCGGGCGGCTGGTCATCGTCGATTTTGCCGCGCACGAACGCGAGGAACTGCGCACTGTTCATGCCCATGCCCGGCTCGGTTTTGCCGATGACCTGATTGCCAAGGCGTTCGAAGCCAATGACGTGCCGCTGGCGCAGCAGCTCGCGCTAGACGGCGGCGCGCTGGCGGTAAAGCTCTGGATGGGCCGCAAACAGGGGCAGTCTGTCGCCGAAAATTCGAACTTAAGGAAAGTTGCATGATTCGTCCGCTTGCCGAGATGCAGGAAGCCAGCCGCGCGTTGGCGAGCCCGTTGTTCGCGGGGCTATCCGGCGACTGCGAGATCAGTTTCGAATTCTTCCCGCCCAAGACCGAGAAAATGGAAGAGCAATTGTGGGATTCGGTGGTGACGCTGGCGCCGCTGGAGCCGCGTTTCGTCTCGGTGACCTATGGCGCGGGTGGTACGACGCGCGAGCGGACACACAAGACGGTGGCGCGGATTGCCCGCGAAACAAATATCCCGGCGGCGGCGCATCTCACCTGTGTAGAGGCATCGAAGGGCGAGATTGCCGATGTTGCCAGTGCCTATTGGGAGGCTGGCGTGCGGCATATCGTAGCGCTGCGCGGCGATCCGCCGAGCGCTGAAGGAAAATTCGTGCCGCATCCAGACGGCTATGCCAGCGCGGCGGAACTGGTCGAGGGCTTGCGCAAACTGCACCCGTTCGAAATTTCGGTTAGCGCCTATCCCGAAACGCACCCTGAAGCCCTGTCTGCCGCGACCGATATCGATTTTCTGAAGCGCAAGTTAGACGCAGGCGCGAGCCGCGCGATTACGCAATTCTTCTTCGAACCCGAAACCTTCTTCCGCTTCCGCGATGCGGTGGCAGCAGCAGGGATCGATGCCGAAATCGTTCCGGGCATCATGCCGGTGTCTAACTTCGCTGCGATCAATCGGATGTCGAACATGACCGGCACCGCAATTCCGTCATGGATGGCGCATCTGTTCGAGGGGCTGGACGATCATCCGTCGGCACGCCAGCTGGTTGCCGCAACCATCGCCGCCGAATTGTGCCGTCGTCTTTACGCAGGCGGGGTGCGCGATTTCCATTTCTACACGCTGAACCGCGCGGAACTGTCATACGCGATCTGCCATCTGCTTGGTAAGCGCCCGGCTGCACCGGTGCAGGAGAAGGCGGCATGAGCGCGCGCGAAGCATTCAAATCGCGGGCTGCGGAACAGATACTGGTCTTCGACGGCGGCTATGGCACAGCGATTCAGGCTTATAAGCTCTCCGAAGCCGATTATCGAGGTTCGCTCGAAGTGACGCACGACCAGAAGGGCAATAACGACCTGTTGTCGATCACCCGCCCCGATATCGTGAAGGCCATCCACAGCGCCTATCTCGAAGCAGGTGCCGACATGATCGAGACCAATACCTTCAGCGGCACCAGGATCAGCATGGCCGATTATGGCTGCGAACATCTGGTGCGCGAACTCAACCTGCAATCGGCGAAGATCGCGCGCGAATGTTGCGATGAGGCCGAGGCGAAGGACGGCATACGCCGCTTTGTCGCTGGCTCGATCGGTCCGACCAACAAGACCTTGTCGCTTTCGCCCGACGTCAACGACCCGGGTTTTCGCGAGATCGATTTCGACTATCTCAAGGACGTATATCGCGAACAATGCGCTGCGCTGATCGAGGGCGGTGTCGACTTCCTTTTGATCGAAACGATTTTTGACACGCTCAACGCCAAATGTGCCGCAATGGCGGCGCAGGAGGCAGCCGATGCTTCGGGCCGCGACGTGCCGTTGATGATCTCGATGACCATTACCGACATGGCGGGACGAAATTTGTCGGGGCATACCGTCGAGGCCTTCTGGGCTGCGATCCGTCATGTGAAGCCGCTCACCATCGGGCTGAACTGCTCGTTCGGCGCCGACCTCTTGCGCCCGCATCTTGCGGCGCTGGCGAAGCAGGCCGACGCGCTGGTCATGGCCTATCCCAATGCGGGCCTGCCCAACGATCTTGCCGAATATGACGAACTGCCCGAAACCACGGCGGCGCTGATCGGGCAGTGGCTCGATGACGGGCTGGTCAATATCGTCGGTGGCTGCTGCGGCACCACCCCTGCGCATATTGCGGCGATTGCCAAGGCAGTCGAGGATCGTGCGCCGCGCCAGATTCCGTCGGCTCCTGTTGTTACCCGCCTCGCCGGCCTCGAACCCTTCGTCATGGCCGCCTGAGCCAGAAAAGATAAAATGACCATTTCCTCATCCCGCTTCGTCAACATCGGCGAGCGCACCAATGTTACCGGTAGCGCCAAGTTCAAGAAACTTATCCTCAGCGGCGACTATGAAGCGGCGGTCGAGGTCGCGCGCGACCAGGTCGAGAACGGCGCGCAGATCATCGATATCAACATGGACGAAGGCCTGCTCGACGCGCATGAAGCGATGACGACTTTCATCAAGCGCATCGCCGCTGAACCCGATATCGCCCGCGTGCCTTTGATGATCGACAGCTCGAAATGGAGCGTGATCGAGGCAGGGCTGAAATGCGTTTCGGGCAAGCCCATCGTCAACTCGATCTCGATGAAGGAAGGCGAAGAGGCTTTCCTGCATCATGCCCGGCTGTGCATGGCTTATGGTGCAGCAGTCGTGGTGATGGCGTTCGACGAGACCGGTCAGGCGGATACGAAAGAGCGCAAGGTCGAAATCTGCAAGCGTGCCTATGATTTGCTGGTGGGTATCGGTTTTCCGCCCGAGGATATCATCTTCGACCCCAATATCTTTGCGGTTGCGACGGGCATCGAAGAGCATAATAATTACGGCGTCGACTTTATCGAGGCGCTGAAGGAATTGCGCCTATTGTGCCCCCACGCGCATTATTCGGGCGGGCTGTCCAACCTGTCGTTCAGCTTTCGCGGCAACGAACCGGTGCGGCGCGCGATGCATTCGATCTTCCTCTACCATGCCATTCCGGCGGGGCTCGACATGGCAATCGTCAATGCCGGCCAGCTCGATATCTATGTCGATATCGACCCCGAACTGCGCGAGGCGTGCGAGGACGTCATCCTCAACCGCGATCCTGACGCTACTGAGCGGTTGATTACGCTGGCCGAAAAATATCGCGGTACCGACGTCGCGCAGGAGAAGGCCGAGGCCGAGTGGCGCGGCTGGCCTGTGAAGAAGCGCCTCGAACATGCGCTGGTGAAAGGCATCGACGCGCATATCGTTGAGGATACCGAGGAAGCGCGGCTGGGCTCGGAACGTCCGATCCACGTCATCGAAGGCCCGTTGATGGACGGCATGAACGTCGTCGGCGACCTGTTCGGGTCTGGCAAGATGTTCCTGCCGCAGGTCGTCAAATCGGCGCGCGTGATGAAGAAGGCGGTCGCGCATCTCTTCCCCTATATCGAGGCAGAGAAGGACGAGAATTCGAAGGGCAAGGGCAAGATCATCATGGCGACCGTCAAGGGCGACGTCCATGATATCGGCAAGAATATCGTCGGCGTGGTGTTGCAGTGCAACGGCTTCGAGATTGTCGACCTCGGGGTGATGGTGCCCTGGTCGGATATCCTCAAAGCTGCCAATGAGAATGACGCTGACATGATCGGCCTCTCGGGCCTGATCACGCCTTCGCTCGATGAAATGGTGACCGTGGCCGAGGAGATGGAGAAAGCAGGCATGACGATGCCGCTGCTCATCGGCGGCGCGACCACTTCGAAGACTCATACCGCGCTTCGGATCGAGACGGCTTATTCGGGGCCGACCGTCCATGTCCTCGATGCCAGCCGCGCGGTCGGCGTGGCGTCCACATTGGTCAGCGACACGATGGCGGAGAAGTTCGTCGCCGACACACGCGCCGAATATGGCCATATCCGCGATGCGCGGGCGGGCAAGACTGCGAAGCCTTTGGCTACGCTGGAGGAAGCGCGTGCCAATGCTTTCGAAATCGACGAGAGCCTGAAGCCCGCCCCGCCGCTAAAGCCCGGGGTGCATGTCTATGATGACTGGGACCTGGCGGACCTGCGCAACTACATCGACTGGACACCTTTCTTCCGTGCGTGGGAATTGCACGGTAATTACCCCGCCATCCTGACCGATCCGGTGGTGGGCGAAAGCGCGACCAATCTGTTCGCCGATGCCAATGCCATGCTCGACAAGATCATTGGCGAAAAATGGCTGCGCGCCAAGGGCACCGCCGGATTATGGCCATGCTGGCGCGATGGCGACGATGTTGTGGTCTATTGCGAGACCAGCGAAGCGCATATCCGCCTGCCGTTCCTGCGCCAGCAGATCGCCAAGCGCGAGGGCCGCGCCAATATGTGCCTTGCCGATTTCATCAGCCCCGATGGCGACTGGATCGGCGGCTTTGCGGTGACCACCGGGCACGGCATCGGCACGCACTTGGCTGCGTTCAAGGCCAATATCGACGATTATTCGGACATCATGCTGAAGGCGCTGGCCGACCGTCTGGCCGAGGCGTTTGCCGAGCGGATGCACGAGCATGTGCGCAAGGACTTATGGGGCTATGCGCCCGACGAGCAGTTCACCAACGAGGCGTTGGTGCGCGAGGAATATCGCGGCATCCGCCCCGCGCCGGGCTATCCCGCCTGCCCCGACCATAGCCTCAAGCCCATATTGTTCGACCTGCTTGATGCTACGCACAAGACGGGCATCACGCTGACGGAAAGCTTCGCGATGTTACCGACCGCAGCGGTCAGCGGCTTTTATTTCGGTCATCCCCAAGCCGAATATTTCGGTGTCGCGCGGATCGGTGAGGATCAGGTGACCGAATATGCAGGCCGGCGCGGCGTCGATCTCGACACCGCGACGCGCTGGTTACGGCCCAACCTCAACCATTAGCATTTGCCTTCCTTGACCACGCTATACCCTGCGGCGTTGGCTTCGCAGGCGTTGCCGAAGGTCTTGCGCTTATAGCCCTTGCCGCCGCAGACGGGCATATATTCCTTGGTGCAGATTTTTGGTCCGCCGTTTCCGGGGCCGGGCATTTCTTCCATATTGGTGCAGGCTGTTGCCATGACTGCCAAGCCAGTGGCAGTTGCGAGAAGCGAAAATCTTTTCATATCTTCCTCCATCCGGTCGGCGGGGGGTGGCCGACCGGCGATGTTCATATATCAATCGGGCATAGTTCCGAAACGAAACATGCCTAAAAACGATGACGTTAAGGCAAGACTCATCGGCTTTGCGGCACTAATCAGGATGCCATGACGCCATCTTTTCGCAATTCTTTGTTCGCCGTGTTGTCCGCAAGCATGTTGTTCGCGCCAGCCGTTGCGCAAAATGCCGCGCCGTTCCGTAATGGCGAGACAGGCCGGAACTATGCCAGCCTGCAGGCGGCGGTCGATGCGATCGGCGGCGGCGAGGGGACAATCATCATCGCGCCGGGCAGCTATCGCCAATGCGCCGTCCAGAAGGCGGGTAATATCGCTCTCCGTGCCGCCGTTCCGGGCCAGACGGTGTTCGATGGCGGCATCTGCGAAGGCAAGGCAGCTTTGGTGCTGCGCGGGGAAGCGGCGAGCATCGACGGCATCATCTTCCAGAATATGCGCGTTCCCGATGCCAATGGCGCTGGCATCCGCCTCGAAAAGGGCGACCTGACGGTCACCCGAGCGATCTTCCGCAACAGCGAGCAGGGAATATTGACCGCCGAGGACCGGTCGGGGAAAATCAGCATCGACCGCTCAACCTTTTCAGGCTTGGGCCGCTGCGACCGGGGGTTGTCCTGCGCGCACAGCATTTATATAGGCGAATATGGCTTGCTCAGCGTCACCAACAGCCGCTTCGAGCGCGGCAATGGCGGGCATTATGTGAAAAGCCGCGCGGCGCGGATTTCGGTGACCGACAGCGCCTTCGACGATACCAGGGGCAAGGAAACCAATTACATGATCGACCTACCGGGCGGCGCGGTCGGCCAGATTACGCGCAATGTCTTCGTGCAGGGGGCGTCGAAGGAAAATTACAGCGCCTTCATCACCGTCGCCCCCGAGGGCAAGACCCAGAGCAGTGTCGGCCTGTCGATCAGCGCCAACGAAGCCAGCATCGCGCCGGGGGTGGAGCGGCAGACTGTCTTCCTCGCCGACTGGTCGGGCGACCGCATCGCATTGGGTGGCAACAGGCTGGGTCGGGGGTTGAAGCCGTTCGAGCGGCGGTAATTTCGGCGAAAGTTGGCACTAAGTTGGCACCTAAGCACCGCTGATCGCATCCTCGAACGATGAGCTTTTCTGAAGCGTTGGTGAAATAAAATGGAGCCAATGCGCGATAAATTGACAAAAATTACCGATACGCACCCCCCAAAATGTCAACTTTGTCACTTTAGCGGATATGTCTGGCCTCTTGGATTTCGGACATCTCGACACTGAGAAAGAGCCGCGCCAGCGCTTGCGAACCGGCCAGATGACGGTCTCAAATGAAATCCTATTTTGCAAGCTTTGAATGCGCCTTGCATTTAGGGGGCGTGGAGCGGATATTGCAAACATGATCAACGTCCAAATCAGTTTGCCCGATGCCTTGGCACAGGAAGCGCAGCGTGCGGGGTTGCTCGATTCCGAAACGCTGGCGGCCATCTTGCGCGAACGACTTGCCGTGACGCAGGTCGAACGGCTGAAAGACGCGAAAGCGAAATTGGCTGCCGATCCCTTGCCAGCGATGAGCCCGGAAGAAATCCGCACCGAAATCGACGCTTATCGGGCAGAAAAGCAGCGTGCGGCTGGTCGCTGATACCAACACCGTCATTTCAGGATTATTGTGGAACGGCCCGCCCGCGCGGTTGATCGATGCTGCGGTTGAAAGGCGGGTGATGCTTTTCAGCAGCCTTCCCTTGCTCGTCGAACTGGAAGGCGTTTTGACGCGCGACAAATTCAAGCGGCAGCTTGCCAAGCGCGGTGTGTCCGTCGGCGAAATTTTCGAGGGCTACGCGGCCCTCGTGGAGATTGTCACGCCCGCACTAATGGCTCCAGTTATCGCTAGCGATCCAGACGATGATGTGGTGCTGGCGACAGCAATTGCGGCGAAAGCCGATTTCATCGTTTCGGGCGATGCGCATTTGCTGGATTTGCAAAGCCATGCGAGAATACAGGTCGTGACGGCAGCGGACTTACTCCGACAGATCGACTGAGCAACTGGCGTCGTCCGCCAATATCAATGCGTCGCGATCCACTCTTTCAGCGCCTTGTCGATCCTTGCCTGCCAGCCTGCGCCTGTCGTGCGGAAATGGTCGATCACGTCGCGCGAGAGGCGGATCGTTGTGCTTATCTTGGTGGGCGCCTTTTGCGCACCCCGGCCACGAATCGTAGCGGCGAGGTCTGGAAAGGCCTTGTCGAAAGGCACGGCCTTGGCAAAATCGTCGGCGCTCCATTCGGGGTTGTCGCTGACGGCGGCAAGGTCGGCCTGCGTGTAGTTCTTTTTGCTCATTCCAATAGGCTCCTTTCCCGGCGGCTGGCCGGACGTGCCGAAATGATCGAAATGCCCTCGCTGCCCAAGTCCACGAATATCACCACAATCACACCGTCCAGATAGCCGATAGCGGCATAACGCCCGTCCTTCGCGGGACGGACATTGCCGAGAGAAAAAACTCCCCATCGATGTCGGCGAAATCGATCCCATGCTTGTCGATATTCGCCAGCCGCTTCGGCTCGTCCCAGACGATGATCGTTGTATTTTGTAGTAACAATTAGATATGGTGTCAAGATCGCTAGCTTGGATTCCAATACTTCGCGATCCTTCGCTTCTTCCAGGACTTCGCGCGAAATTTCAGGCGTTGCAGATTTCGCGCGAAGGTCGCGAAGGAGCGAAGATGCGCGAAGGCCTTTGCAATTAGTATAGTGTCCCCGGAATTCCCTTCCTTGATTATCTCTGAAAGAAGTCTCTGTGACTAAGGCGCTGAGCTAACGTAGGGTTGGTCGTTGGCGCGAAATCGTTCTCGAGGCTGCTATCTTTTTCAATTCCACGACTATCCAGCCACTTTTCAATTCCGGTCGTCACCGCGTCATCGGTAACTTGAACAGTCAAGCTATTCAGCTCGTAACCAGCACCAAAACTGGCCGCCAGGTCATCAGGGTTAACAAGCTTAACGCTTGTCGGCTCATTGATGTCCTTGAACGTGACCAGCAACGGATAATCGTCTCTTTTGCTGCCATCGGGCATTTCAATCCACCGGCGTACTGGGAAAACACTTTTGTCACTAACCAGCGCATTGGAATATTCGGAAGCGCTCGCAAAGTCGTTCGGCTTTTTAGGATATTGCAGCCGGTGAGCATAGCCAGCCCAATCGTTATTGGTGGCTGAGCTTAGCAGCACAAATAAGGTTTTTCCGTTGGGCAAATCGAGCGCAACTGCCTGTCCACGTGCCTTGACGCTACCTCCACTTAACGCCCCGAAGCCCCTCATTGCTCCATAAAATTGAACGCCAATCACGCTATATGCGGAGCGAACGCCAGCCGGTGTTTGAACTTCGATCGCAAGTTTGTAGCGATAGGAAGGCGACTCACCTGCGCGACAACCGCCTAGTAGCGCCAACGCGACACAGCCCAACATCATGCTGGCAAAATGACGACGCCCTATCACAGTATTCGGTGGCTCAGGTCAGCGAGAAACGACCTCACCGCCCCTGCGCGCGCCATCTCCGTACAACCCGCTCCAGTATCTCGCCTTCGCCGCCGGTTTCCTGCCAGAGCTGGCTGAACAGCGGGTCTTCGGAAGCCGGGCGTTTTTCTTCTTCGAGATTATCGAGCGCGACGCGGATGGGGATGCTCACACCCTCGCCGCATATGATACATTCGCGGTTGCGCAAGGCCGGAATGGAATCGAGGAAGCCGCGCGCGCCTTCGGGCATGGCGGCGCGGACGAAGGCCTGGTCGCGGTCGTTGTTGAGGCGCATCGAGATGATCGTGCCGCACTGCGACAGCACGCCTTCGGCCAGGTCGGACGGACGCTGCGTGATCAGGCCCAGGGAAACGCCATATTTACGGCCTTCCTTGGCAATCCGTTCGAGCACCGAGCGCACTGCGCTGTCTTTCGAGACGCGGTCCGAGGGGATGTAGCGGTGCGCTTCTTCGCAGACGAGCAATATCGGCCGCTGCGGCTCGTTGCGTGACCAGATGGCGTAATCGAAGACGAGGCGCGAGAGCACCGCGACCACGGTCGAGGTGATGTCCGACGGCACGCCCGACACGTCGATGATCGAAATCGGCTTGCCGCCCGAAGGCAGGCGGAAAATCTTGCCGACGAAATCGGCCATGGTGTCGCCGACGAGCATGCCGGAGAACATGAAATTGTATCGCGGGTCGGCCTTCAGTTCCTCGATCTTGCTTTTGAGGCGCATGAACGGGGCGCTGTTGGTGGCCTTGTCGAGCTTGCCCATTTCGGTCTGGATGATGTTGGTCAGGTCCGATAGCAGATAGGGGATCGGCGCATCGACGGTCAGCTTGCCGATGCTTTCGGCGATGCGGTTTTTCGAACGTGCCTGCAAAAGACAACGCGCCAGAATGTCACTGTCGATCTGCTTGTCGTCGCCGTTGGAGGTGACAAACACTTCGACATGCTCGGCAAAATTCATCATCCAATAGGGCATGGCGAGGTTGTTGACGTCGAACAGTGCGCCGTTGGTTTTGAACGCGGCAGAATATTCGCCGTGCGGATCGATCATGACGATATGGCCTTCGGGCGCGATGTCGCAGATCTTGTGCAGGATGAGCGCGGCGCTGGTCGATTTACCGGTACCGGTCGATCCCAATAGCGCGAAATGCTTGCCGAGCATGGCGTCGACATAAAGCGCGCCCCGGATATCCCTGGTCGGAAACACGGTACCGATTTCGACATGCGCGCGCGCGTCGGCGGCATAGACCTGTTTCATGTCCGGGCTGGAAACCGCATAGACTTCGCTGCCGGGGATAGGATAGCGGGTGACACCGCGGCGGAAATTGTAGATCTTGCCGGTCAGTTTTTCCTCGTCGCCTTCACCGAGGAAATCCACCGCTGCCATGATCGCGCCATGCTCTGCGGTATGCAGTTTCTGTGTGCGGATACTGGCGAGCAGCCATGTGCTGCCCACGCGGATCTTGATCTGGCTGCCGACCTGTCCGGCCATGGCGATGCTGGGGTCGGCATTGTCCGACAGCTCGCTCAGCACCTGCGCATCCAGCGTAATCTGCGAACTGGACCCTGCAATTTCCATGACATAGCCGATATGGTGAAGCGCAGGCGCTGCTGCCGGCGCACGGGCGGCGGGAGCCATCGCCACGGGTTCTTCGCGATAGGCGGGTTTGATCGGAACCGACGTCAGCGACGCCGTCGACGATCCGCCGCTTTCTACCGGCTGCCCTGAGGAAAACTGATGATTTCCCGTATTTTCCATTGCCCAACTGCCCCTCGTATATGGTCTGCGACGAGGGGTAGTGGCAGAAGGTAAAGAATTATTTACTATCGGGCAGCGCGGATGCCCTCAAAACCGCTGGAAAATATAGCCTGCGAACCAGCCCAGCATCAGCGACACCAAAACCGCCATCGTCCCGTAAAAGAGCGAGTAATCGCGCGCCATGACGGTAATCAACTGCTCGAAGCCGGTCTTGCGCACGCGCACCTCCACCTTGTCGTCGGCGACGATGACGCGGCCGTCGCGGATCAGCAGGGTTTCGGCGGTGTATGTGCCGACGGGAACGCTCGACGGAACATAGAGGCGCGCGCGGTAAAGCACCTGATCGGTAATTTCGACGCTGCCGCTGTTCTGGCGGAACAGCCCGTCGCGGCGGTTGAGATCGACCAGGCCATTGCTGAACCGCCGCTGTTCCTTGGCATCCACCTCTCCACTGGGTGAGAGCTGCAAATTGTCGAGGCCGAGTTCGTAAATCGCCGCAGTCTTGTCGTCGACAATGCTTTTGAGCGGGCGCGAGGAGGCGATGGCATAATAGGCCGGAACCGAGCGGAAATCGCTGCTGTCGGCATTGATCCAGATACCGGCGATTTTCTGTTTTTCGCGCAGCGTAATCGGCCCGGTCGGACCGCGCAGCACGACCGCGACGTCGATCTGACCTTCGGGCGCGACCCCGCGCGGATAGATGATTGCGCCGAACAGCAGGAGCTCCGCGCCGGTAAAGCCCGACTGGATATCGATCTGCCGCTGCGACACATCGGGCACCAGCTTGGGCACATTTTGCGCCGATGCGGGCATAGCGAACAGCATCAGCAGGAGGGTGAGAAGCGCCCTCACAGCGCCTGTACCGTGTAAATCTCGTCTGGCCGCCAGCCGAGGCCAAGCGCCATGCGGACCGCGACCAGCAGCACGATTGCGGCGAGGAAAAGCCGCAGATATTCGGGCCGCATTCTTTGGGCAAAACGCGCCCCGATTTGCGCGCCGATAACGCTGCCGAGCAGAAGAAACACTGCGAGCACGATATCGACGGCCTTGGTGGTCAGGCTGTGCATCATCGTCGCGGTCATGGTGACGAACAATATCTGGAACAAAGACGTGCCGACCACGACCTGCGCACCCATGCCGAGAAGATAGAGCATCGCCGGAACCATGATGAAACCGCCGCCGACGCCTAGCAACATGGTCATGATACCGGTGATAAAGCCCAATATCAGCGGCGCGAGCGGCGAGATGTAGAGGCCCGAGCGGTAAAAGCGCCAGCGCATCGGCAGATTGGCGACCAGCGGATGGTGGCGGCGCTTGGCAGCGGGGAGGGGCCGTCCGGCGCGGACCGCACTGACGCTTGCCAGCGCTTCCTTCGCCATCAGCCCGCCGATGCTGCCGAGCATGAGCACATAGAGGATATTGATGACAGTATCGATCTGGCCAAGCGCCTCAAGCCCTTCGAAGATCGCCGCACCCGCCGCCGTGCCCAGCATCCCGCCGACGACGAGCACTGCGCCCATCTGGAAATCGACGCCGCCACGTTTCATATGCGCGAACACACCCGAGACGCTGGCGCCGGTGACCTGCGTCGATGCCGAGGCCGCGGCGACTGTGGGCGGGATGCCGTAGAAGATGAGCAAAGGCGTGGTCAGGAACCCGCCGCCGACCCCGAACATGCCCGAGAGCATCCCAACCGCACCACCCAGCAGGATGATGACCAAAGCGTTGACCGACAGGTTGGCGATGGGAAGATAGATATCCATTTCGACGAAACGGACCCTAACCCGTTTCGGAGACAGGATAAAGGCTGGCCCTTAGAAACCGGTGGACAAGGTCAGCGCGGGTCCGCCCGCAGGGCTGGCGTCGCCTGCGACGCGGAAACGCCAGTCGGCGCTGACCCGCAGCCGTGCTTTGCCGAGCGGAATTTCGGTGCCGATCGTCGGTCCTGCATCGATGCGGAAAACGCCTCTCTGTCCGCCGCCCCAGACACCGGCTCCGGCTGTAACCGGGACCCTGTCTATTGCCGTCAGCGGGCGTTCGGCGCGGGCGGCAAAGTCGAAAAAGGTGCCCGAACGTTTGTCCGAGACGACCCCGGCCTGGGCAAAGCCTTCAGCGTTGAAACGTGCGGGCAGGGCCACACCCGATATACCGCCTGCCAGATAGACGGCAAAAGCGTCGCGCTGGTCGTTCCGGAACCGGTGCTCGGCGGTAATCGAGAGGGGCAGCTTGCCGAACGGCTTCATCCGCAACCCCGCCGCGAGCTCGCGCTCCGCGATCCGGTCATGCGCAATTGCGCCACGCACCATTGCTGCCAGCCCTTCATCGCGGGCGAGCGCATAGCTGGCCACAAATCCGCTCTGGCTGCCGCCATATCGACCGCCGCCGTCCAGTCCGGTCGTCAGTGACCTGCTGCGGAAAAAACTGTAAACATAGATGTCGAAGCCGGACGATGCCGTCGGGCGTTCGGGCCTGGACCAAATGTCGGCTTGCGGCACGGTTGGGGCGGCCGCTGCAAACTCAAGCGGTGTCGCAGGTGGCGAACGGTCTCGCGGACCCGGCGAAGGCGTATCTACTGGTCGACGAATGGCTTGACGATGCAACGAGACAAGTTGGTAAGGCACATCGTCATGCGGCGCGACGGTCAGCGTCCTGGCTGTTGCGGAAGCCGGAGCGCTTTTGACGGATGCCGCCGGTTCGTGGTCCGATTGCGCCCGGGACGCTATTTGCCCATGCAAGGCGGGCAGGAGCGAGAGAAAGCCGATCCGCGACGTTATCCAGACGACGCATAACGTCCCCAGAAAGCCGAACGGCCGCCCGCGCATCTCAGTCTTGCTCGAAAACCTGATGCGGGATGATCCGGTGCGCCGTCTTGTCCCAAGCGAGCGGTGCGCCGAAGCAGTGCCTGACATAAGCGGTGCAGGCCCGCTGCGCAGCCAAGATGGCGATGAAATTGGCGATAATGCTGCGTGGCACCGAACGCAGCGCTTCGACCGGTCCGTAGAGCGAGGCCACAAACGCCGCACGCACCGCGATCCGCCAGATCAGGAAAAGCGAATTGGCCAGGAGAAGCCAGCGAAGCAGCGGCGACAATGGCGATGGCTGGTAAAGGCCTGTCACCACCAGCATCATGAGCAGACCCGTGAGGACGATACAGATGTAAGCGGCGCACAATACGATTGCCGCGAAGATCGAGCGCCGGTCATGGACGAGCATCCATTTGTGCGCGATATTCCCCCGCCAGCCCAGCCGGTCCCATCCCGCGAGCGCGATACCTGTAAGCCAGCGTGTCTTCTGCCTGATGGACGCGGTCAGGGTGTCGGGGAAGCAGGCCCTGGTTCCGGCGATCCGGCCATCGCGGTCGCGTATCCGTGCCATGATGGTGCGCCCGCCCGCCGCCCCGAGCCGGATACCAAGTTCGTAATCTTCCGTCAGGCTGCTTTCGTCAAAAGGCTTTCCACCTGCCTGTAGCGCGATCCGGCCCAGAAGGTTACGGTCGATGGCACAGGCCACGCCTGCGAGCGGCAGAGCGGCACCCAGTGCTTCTCGCACCACCATCGTCTTGCCATGCGCTTCGGCAAATTCGTCGCAATAATGGCCGCTGATCCACGGCGAATCGGGTGTCCGGACCGGGATCACAGGCAGCTGTACTGCACCGCCCTTGCCAACCAGCCGGTCGAATATGTCGAGCTCGTCGGCGTGCACGGCATCTTCGGCGTCGTGCAGGATGACGGCCTTTGCCCTGTAGCCGCCGGCCGCTTCGTCCATCAGCAGCGCTTCCCACAGGCGGTTCAGGCAGTCGGCTTTGGTTGTCGGGCCATTGCGCCTTACAAGCACCAGCCGGATGTTCGGGCTGTGCCGGGCTGCCTCCATGACGCGGGCGACCGATGCGTTGTCGTTAGGGTAGCAACCGACATAGAAACGGTGCGCACAGGCGCTGTGTTGCCATTGCCGGACAGCGTGTCGCAGCATGGTACCGATAACGGCATCCTCGCGCCAAGCAGGAATGAAAATTGCGAGTAGACCGCTATTCCCGCTTTCGGGCAGCTCGTAAGACCGCAAGGCCGGTTGCTGCCGGTAATAGCGGGAATGCCGGTAAATGCGACGGCCCAACCAGATCAGGTCGATGCATAAATCGTCGACTCCGCCGACCAAAAGCCAGAATGCGCAAAAAAGGAGCAACTCGCGCTGGGCCAGTTCGATAATCTCGAAAATTTGGGTAGACACATTATCCCCACCGGCAACGCGCGGCAGCGCGGGCCATCCATTAAATCGGTCCCCCGGATTTTATGGAAGTTCAGCCCGTCGCAGAGGCTGTTTTCGTCTTGTCCCGCTCATATTTGCGGTCTTTGCGTGTCCCTGCGACCATCACCCACAATATGGGAATGCTCCAGAACGACAGGATCGCCTGATAGGCTTTGGGTACGATGTCGGGTATCCAGAGCGTCGCGAGATGTGTCGCAACGGCAACGATCTGGAATCCGACTGCCCAAATTGGCCAGAAGCGGCTGCTGTTTACGGCCAGAGCTGCCAGTGCCAGTAAGCAGATACTGTCGACTGCAAGGACAGCGTATGATGTGCCGGCCCAAGTCGGGTTAAGCGTGGCTCCGGCGGCGGTGAGGAGGCTTGCAGAGACGAATATCGCAGATCCTGCCCTGCCTGTTCTCCCACCCGCGAGGCTGCCATAGGCAACGCACAGTAAAAGCGCGATCAGGAATGCAGCCTGTAAAAAATCCATACCTCGCCCGTTCTCAGACCAGCGTATAACAACGGGCGAGGTTGGCCAGCATCAACCGTTTACGACCCGAAGACCGGATGGCTGGGAAAGAGGGCCGGGCCCAAGGCAGCCGAAGCCGATTTCCTTGAGGTTGCTGTCGCGCTGGCAAATCGCAATTTCGCGGTGGGCCATAATAAAGCCCTTGCGGGCGTCGACCATTTTGTTGAGGCCTGCGGCAACACCTTCGATCACTGCCTGGGTCTGGGCAGGGGCTGCATCGGAGGTGCGACATGTCTCTATGACCGATGACGCCAGGGTCGCCAGATCGGCGAGAGCGCTGTCGATTGCCAGATGTGCCGAGCGAATATCTGTTGCCAGTTGCTGGGCTGTTTTGAAGTCGTAATTCACCACGGATTATCTCCCTGTTGAGCCGGACAATGCCGCACAGCCAGCAAGAGATCTATTCGAAAAGCCGCAACGTTCCAGTAAGGACGACAACGACCAGGGCGATCACCAGCGTGCTGAAAAACGCAATGTTCAGCGATTGAACCAATATTTCCTTTTTCGATAACTCATGCCTCTCGCCCCCGATCGGCGGAATGGAAACCAAAGACGACATTCTTTCGAAAATCGGTTCCGACCGGTGTGGCGAGGAACCGGAAATACCCGTTCTTCCCTGCTGCTCAAGCCGCTGCGCTTCGTATACGAACGGATCGGATATTCCGTCCTGCTCCATCGCGGCGAAAAGCTTTGCCGCATCCTTGCGGCTGGCGGCCCCCAATTTGCGCCGCGCGGCGTCGAGCCGCTGGTCCACGGTAAAGGGCGAAATACCCAATATCCGGGCGATTTCCTTCGAAGTATGATGATCGTCGACAAGCCGCAAACAGGCCTTTTGCCCATCGCTGAGTTGGGCGACATCGTTCAGCGCCACGGCTGGCACCGAATCTGCAAAAAAGGGTTGTCGATATACTGGTCGGCGATCATCCAAGGCCCCCATTTTACAATTGTTAGCCGATGCAAAACGCACAAGGCAAGAATTTTGGTTGTACCGGTCCCGTCCGGCTTGCCAGCATTGATAGCGCAAGCCATAATCGGCGATAATGAACGAACGCGGTAAACAGACAAGGGCGCGTTCGGCGCTTCGCGAGTTTCTCGCCAGCGAAGCCGCTGGCGGAATATTGTTAATGGCGGCTGCGGCGCTCGCAATGCTTGTTGCCAATTCTGCCTTGGCCGAAGATTATTTTCACTTGATGCATGCGGTGACCGGACCCGAGCTGACACCCAAGCTGGGGCCGATGACAGTGCATCTGTGGATCAATGACGGCCTGATGGCGATCTTCTTCCTGCTGGTCGGACTGGAGATCAAACGCGAGTGGGTGGACGGACATCTGGCGAACTGGGCCGACCGGCGATTGCCGGTGATTGCCGCTGCTGCGGGGATGCTGGTTCCTGCAGCGATCTATCTGGCAATCGCCGGTAGCGAAACGGATCTGGTGCGCGGCTGGGCCATTCCGGCGGCGACCGACATTGCCTTTGCGATCGGGGTGCTTGCCTTATTGGGCAGCCGTGCGCCGACCTCACTCAAACTTTTCCTGACGACCGTGGCGATCGTCGACGATATGGGCGCAGTCGCCATCATCGCGCTGTTTTACACGGCAGAGCTCAAGGTCACCGCCCTCTTGACGGCAGCGCTCATCTGGCTGGCAATGATGGGTTTGAACCGGCTTCGGATCAATTCGCTGCTGCCCTATCTGATCCTTGCAGCACTGCTCTGGTATGCGACCTTATTGTCCGGTGTGCACGCAACGATTGCGGGTGTGATGGCGGCGTTCGCTATTCCATTTCGCCGGACACCAGGTGCGCCCGAGGCCGAAGATTCGGCATTGCACCGGCTCGAGCATGGGCTCGCAAGGCCAGTGGCCTTTTTCATCGTGCCTGTGTTCGGCTTTGCCAATGCCGGGGTGTCGCTTGACGGAGTCAGCCTGTCGTCGCTGGTCGCGCCGCTGCCACTGGGCATTGCCCTTGGGCTGTTCCTCGGCAAGCAGCTTGGTATTTTCGGTAGCGTCTGGGCGGCGGTAAAGCTGGGCATTGCAGTGCGGCCCATGGATGCAAGCTGGACGCAGGTCTATGGCGTGGCGTTGCTGTGCGGTATCGGTTTCACGATGAGCCTGTTTATCGGCGGCCTTGCCTTTACCGACCCTGCGCAGGCGGATGCGGTCAAGATCGGCGTGCTGATGGGATCGTTGCTTTCCGCTCTGGCCGGGGCTTTCATTCTATACTGGGCCAGGCAAGAAACCCGCAATGTGGAGCAAGAATTATGAAAGCAACATTGAGCCTCGTGCTGGTGGCAACCGTGCTTGGCGGATGTACTACCGGCGGAGGCAATGTTTCGGCCAACCCTACCCCGTCGCAGGACGTGGCAATACCTGCAAGGATTGCCGAAATTTCTGAAGCCTACATTGCGCTAACGCTTGAAGCAGGCACGCACGAAGCCGAGTGGGTCGATGCCTATTACGGCCCGCCCGAAAAGCAGGTCGCAGCAAAGGCGAAGCCGCGTTCGTTAGCGGACCTGCGACTTGCAGCCGATGCTCTCGTGAAACGGCTCGACGGTAATATACTCAGCGGGTCGATGCAGCCGTCGGACCGACGTCGCGCTGTTGCCTTGCGCGGTATGCTGGTTGCAGCACAGACAAGGCTGCAAATGCTTGAGGGGCGCAAGTTCAGTTTCATGGACGAAGCAAGGGGGCAGTTCGCAACGGTGCCAGACCTCAAGCCGCTTAGCCATTACGATGCGATATTGGCCAGTCTGGAAAAGCTGATCCCCGGCAGCGGTGTGCTTGCCGCGCGCGTCGATGCCTTCAACGAGCGCTACACGATTCCGAAGGACCGGCTGCAAACCGTGTTCGACGCAGCCATTGCCGAATGCAAGACGCGCACGGCCGCCCATATCGATCTGCCACCGGGCGAGACTTTCACAATGGAGTTTGTCACCGGCAAGCCATGGTCGGGCTATAATTATTACAAGGGCAATTACAAAAGCCTGATCCAGATCAACACCGACCTGCCGATCCGCATCAGCCGCGCGGTCGATCTGGGGTGCCATGAAGGCTATCCCGGCCACCATGTGCTGAACCTGATGGTCGAACAGAAGCTTGCGCGCGAAAAGGGCTGGAAGGAATATGAGGTCAATCCGCTCTACAGCCCGACCAGCGTATTGTCCGAAGGCAGCGCCAATTACGGCATCGACCTGGCCTTTCCCGGCCCCGAGCGCCTGAAGTTCGAACGCGATGTGCTGTATCCGCTGGCGGGCCTCGATCCCAAAACCGCCGAGGCTTACTGGAAGATGCAGCAGATGACCGAGGCGCTATCCGGCGCGCGGCTGACCATTGCCCAAATGTATCTCGACGGCGAAATCGACCGGACGAAGGCTCTCGAGCTGACCCAGAAATACCAGCTGCTTTCCGCCAAGCGCGCGGAGCAGCAGGTTGCTTTCACCGACCATTATCGCAGCTATGTGATCAACTATGGCTGGGGCAAGGACCTGGTCAAAACCTATATCGAGCGCGGCGATCCGGACGCGGCGACCCGATGGCAACGGATGGAGAAGCTGCTGAGCGAACCGACGCAGCCTGCCGATTTGCTGCCCTAGGCGAGATGTTCGCGGAACCAGGCTGTGAGTTCGTCTTCCGACAATTCACCGGATGCAAGGGCGAGGAAGGCAACGACCAGTTCGGCATCGCTTGCCCGAAGCGTGCCGCCGTTGAGTACCAAGAAGGTTTCGCTGACCACTGCTGCAGTACGCTTGTTGCCGTCGACAAACGGGTGATTGCGAGCAATGCCATAAGCATAGCTCGCCGCCAGTTCGGCGATATCGGGTTCCCCATATAGCGCCAGATTTTGCGGACGCGCCATCGCGCTTTCGAGCAGGCCCGCATCGCGCACGCCATCGCCGCCGCCATGTTCGGCAAGCTGTTCGGCATGCGCTGCCATTGCCACCTCGAGGGTGACCCAAATCCATTGCTGCGTCATTGGCCTGGCCTATTTCGCCAGCTCGCGCAGCGCACGCTTGCGGCGCGCCATAACCTCGCGCGCCGCCTGCATCTGCGCATCGAAATCGGCGTCGTAAGGCTTTAGCTCCAGCCCCGAATCGGTGTCGAGTTTGGTAAGCACGTCGCCGATCTTCGCCTGCAAGCGATCGAGGTCGCGCTTGGGTAAGATGACAGCGGCGCTGTTGCCGACTTTGATGATCTTTACCGTTTCGTTCATACGGGCGTTATAACACCCAACTACTCGCTTGGCAAGACCGCTTCCTCGACTCGCACCGACTGCGCAATCATCTCCGCCGTGCCGAAGATCGTCATGAAGCTGATATCGGTCGCGTCGCGCCCTACCGCGATGCGGACCAGATTTTCTTCGGGCGCAAGGCGGGTGGGGTCGATGAGGTGCCAGCGGCCGCCCAGATAGACCTCGACCACCGCATGGAAATCGGGCGGATCGACGCCCAGGCCGTATGCCGATACCATCCGCGCGGGCACATCGGCGGCGCGGGCGAAAGCGATCAGCAGATGTGCAAAATCGCGGCACACCCCGCGCCGCGATATGAAGGTGTCGGTCGCGGTCGCGCCGATGGGCGAGAAGCCCGGCGCATATTCGATCGAACCGTGAATCCATTCGGCCATCTGAAGGATACGGTCGCCCTTGGCCGGCGCATCGAAATGCGTGGTCACGAAATTTTCGTGCCGGTCCGAAGGGCAATAGCGGCTGGGTGTCAGATACTGGATATAGGCCGGCGGCAGGTCGGCATGGGGAACCGTATCAAGCCCTGCGATATCAGTCGGGGCACGGTCGATGGCCGCGGTGGCGGTATAGGCAATGTCGATCCGCCCCACCGCATGCAGCCAGGTCCGCCGCCCTAGCCCGTCCATGCCCTCGATGGTCTTCAGCGGCGAACAGTCGCCCTTGACCTTGAGCAGGTCGGTCACGAGCCGCTGGTCGTCCATCGGGATTGCCTCGACCGCGAGCAGGACATCGGCGGGCTTGGGGAGATTATAGGTGAGAGTGGCGTTGATGGCGACGGTGGTCATCCGCCGCCCTTCGTGCATTTACAGGAGTCGCGCAAGCGCTCTCCTGCGCCGCGCATCTCAGGGAATCTGAAAGCGCACGCTGTTGCGGTAATAAGATGCAAGCGGCTTGCCTGTCGCGTCCAGCGCGGGATCGAAGCGGGCGCGGCGCATGACCGACTTGCACACCGCGTCATCGAACTCCTTGGGCCGCGTGGTCGACTGGATGTGACAGGCGGTGGGCACGCCGTCGGGACCAACGCTCAGGCGGAATTCGACGATGGCCGGTTGGCCCGAACGGAGCATGTCCAGCGGATAATCGCCCGAAACGACCCATTTGCCGGGAGAAACGACAGGCGTTGCCCTGCGGGTGAGTGCCTTGTGTTTTTCGACATCGATTCCCCAGGTCGTCATCAGATTGTCGATGCATGTATCGAGGGCTTTGAACGGCGCGCGCATCGATCCGGTTTCCAGCCTGACCGGCTGACGCAGCGGCTTACCTACCGCCAGATACCGGATAGCCTTTTGCCGCTCTTCGCTGACCGGAGCGAGCTCGATCCATTCGCTCCTGTCCTCTGCTTTAATCGCACTCCATTCGGCTTCGCTCGGGCCTGCAACGCGCGCGTTGTTGGCAAAGACCAATGCCGGAAACTTGCCGCTATTTCCCTTGAAGAAGAGAATTTGCTGTTCTTTTTCGGACGGCCCGAACTGCACGCTGGCTTCGCCTTTTTCGGATGATGTCCGTATCGGCTTGCCTGCCACAATAAGACGAAAATACTCGGTTGGTCCGTATCGGTCAAAAAATGCATAAACCTGCTGATCACCCTCGCCGAACTGCCGGGCGAGGCGGCAACGGTCGTCGGCATAATCGACATGCCATGCCGAGCTTGGTTTGAGCACCAGCGGCTCTTTACCCGATTGTGCGATGGCAGGGCTTGCTGTGGCAAGGATAGCGATGGCTGCGACAAATTTTCTGCTCATGGCAACAACTTAAATGCGATGCCGGGGTTGCGCAACAAAAAGGGCGGCCATCGCTGGCCGCCCGTCGCATTTTGGAAATCGGGCCGGCTTTACAGCTTGGACACAAGCTCCGGCACCACCGAATAGAGGTCGCCCACCAGCCCGATATCGGCCACCTGGAAGATCGGTGCATCCTCGTCCTTGTTAATGGCGACGATGACTTTCGAATCCTTCATGCCCGCGAGATGCTGGATCGCGCCGGAGATGCCGACGGCGATATAGACTTCGGGGGCGACGATCTTGCCGGTCTGGCCGACCTGATAGTCATTGGGAACATAGCCTGCGTCGACCGCCGCGCGGCTTGCGCCGACGCCTGCGCCGAGCTTGTCGGCGAGCGGAAGGATGGTCGCGGCGAAGGTATCGGCGTCCTTAAGCGCCCGACCGCCCGAGACGATGATCTTGGCGCTGGTCAGCTCGGGGCGTTCCTGCTTGGCGATCTCGGCGGAGACGAAGCTGGAGAGACCAGCATCGCCGCTGCCTGAGGCTGCTTCAATGCTCGCCGAACCACCGGTCGCCGCTGCCTTGGCAAAGGCGGTGCCGCGCACGGTGATGACCTTTTTAGTGTCCGACGACTGCACGGTGGCAATCGCGTTGCCCGCATAGATCGGTCGGGTGAAAGTGTCGGCGCTTTCGACCGAGAGGATGTCCGAAATCTGCATCACGTCGAGCAAGGCAGCGACGCGCGGCGCGATATTCTTGCCGTTCGAAGTGGCAGGCGCGACGAAGGCGTCGTAATTCGCCATCAATCCCGCCACCAAAGGTGCGACATTTTCGGCAAGCGCGTGACCATAGGCGGCATCGTCTGCGACCAGCACCTTGGCGACGCCAGCAATCTTTGCGGCGGCATCGGCGGCGGCACCGCAACCTTGCCCTGCGACCAGCGCATGGACTTCGCCCAGCTTGCCCGCGGCGGTGACTGCGGCGAGTGTGGCGTCCTTCACCGACGCATTGTCATGTTCGACCCAGACGAGAACGCTCATGCTGCTACTCCCAGTTCCTTGAGTTTCGCGACCAGCGCATCGACATCGGCGACCTTAATGCCTGCCTGCCGCACCGGCGGCTCGCTGACCTTCAGCGTCTTCAGGCGCGGGCTGACATCGACGCCGTAATCGGCGGGCGTTTTTTGCGCCATCGGCTTCGATTTCGCCTTCATGATATTGGGCAGCGAAGCATAACGCGGCTCGTTGAGGCGAAGGTCGGTGGTGACGATTGCCGGAGTCGTGAGGCTGACGGTTTCAAGCCCGCCATCGACTTCGCGCGTGACTTCGACGCTCTCGCCCTTGACTTCGACCTTGGACGCGAACGTACCTTGCGGCCGGCCAGTCAATGCAGCGAGCATCTGACCGGTCTGGTTAGAGTCGTCATCGATCGCCTGCTTTCCGAGAATGACAAGGCCAGGAGCCTCTTCCTCGACGATCTTCGCCAAAATCTTGGCAACGCCCAGCGGTTCGACATCTTCGGCTACGACGAGGATCGCACGGTCCGCACCCATTGCCAGCGCCGTGCGCAAAGTTTCCTGCGCCTTGTCCGGGCCGATGGAGACGGCGATGACTTCAGTAGCAACGCCCTTTTCGCGCAGGCGTAGCGCTTCTTCGACCGCGATTTCGTCGAACGGGTTCATGCTCATCTTGACATTGGCGAGATCGACGCCGGTGCCATCGGACTTGACCCGCGGCTTTACGTTATAATCGATGACCCGCTTTACGGGGACGATGACTTTCATTGGTGCATCCTTCCTTATCGACTCATGCGAGCGCCAGCCCGCCAAAATATGTTGCGCCTATGCTTGACGTTTACGTGAACGTCAAGTGCTCTATGCGGCTTTGCGTACCTCCGCCACAATCTTCTCCGCCGCATCGCCCAGATCGTTCGCCGAAACGATTGGCAAGCCGCTGTTCGCCAATATATCCTTGCCCTGCTGCACATTGGTACCTTCAAGCCGGACGACCAAAGGCACCGACAGGTTTACTTCCTTCGCCGCCGCGACAATGCCGTCGGCGATGATGTCGCATTTCATGATGCCGCCGAAAATGTTGACGAGGATGCCTTTTACGGCCGGGTCCTTGAGGATGATCTTGAACGCCGCCGTCACCTTCTCCTTGCTCGCACCGCCGCCGACGTCGAGAAAGTTCGCGGGGAATTCGCCGTTGAGCTTGATGATATCCATTGTCGCCATCGCAAGACCTGCGCCATTGACCATGCAGCCGATATTGCCGTCGAGCTTGATGTAGGCGAGGTCGTATTCGGAAGCCTCGATTTCGGCGGGGTCTTCTTCGGTCAGGTCGCGCAGCTCGGCCAGATCTTTGTGGCGAAACATTGCGTTGCCGTCGAAGCTGACCTTGGCATCGAGCACCAATAGCTCGTCGCCATTCGCCCCTTCGCACACCGCGAGCGGGTTGATCTCGATCTGCTCGGCATCTGTACCCTGGAATGCGGCGTAGAGTCCTGCAAGCACGGTCTGCGCCTGCTTGGCAAGGTCGCCGGTCAGGCCCAGCGCCTTGGCGACGCTGCGTCCGTGGTGCGGTTGCAGGCCGGTCGCGGGATCGATGGTGATGGTGTGGATTTTCTCCGGCGTGTCGTGCGCGACATCTTCGATATTCATGCCGCCTTCGGTCGAGGCGACCACCGCGATGCGGCTGGTTTCGCGGTCGACGAGAAGCGCGAGGTAGAATTCCTGCTTAATGTCGGCGCCGTCGGTGATGTAGAGGCGATTAACCTGCTTGCCCGCCTCGCCGGTCTGGATCGTGACCAGCGTGTTGCCCAGCATTTCCTTCGAATGCGCTTCGACTTCCTCGATGCTCTTGGCGAGGCGAACGCCCCCTTTCGCATCCGGACCCAATTCCTTGAACTTGCCCTTGCCGCGTCCGCCGGCATGGATTTGCGATTTCACCACATAGAGCGGGCCGGGCAGTTGCTTGGCGGCCTCGACCGCTTCGTCGACGCTCAATGCGGCAATGCCCTTGGGCACGGCAACGCCGAATTTCGCCAGCAATTCCTTGGCCTGATATTCGTGGATATTCATGGGAGAAAACGTCCTTGCAGATGGCAGAGTCGGCTTGGCCTAAAGCACAGACGCGACCGTAATGGAAGGCTTAGGCTCCAAGTTTTTCGGATTCACGCGGAGACGCGGAGACGCGGAGAATTGGGTTAAAACACTCCGCGTCTCCGCGCCTCCGCGTGAACCTAATCATCGCACAAGAGCTGCAAGGCGGCCAGTTGAGCGCGCAGCGTTTCAGCATCTACAAAGTGATGCCCGGCAAAGCCATTGGCGCGGGCGGCTTCGACATTGGCCAGATTGTCGTCGATGAAGATGGCCTCGCCGGGCTTTAGCCCAAAGCGTTTCAGCGCCAGCGCGTAAATCGCCGGATCGGGCTTGATCATCTTTTCGGTGCCCGACACGATGATGTCGCGGAAATGGTCGAATATCGGCTGCGTCGGGCGGAACATTGCCCAGAATTCAGCGCCGAAATTGGTGATCGCGAACAACGGCACGCCGCGCGCGGCCAGTTCTTCGACAATCTCGAACGATCCCGTTACGGGACCGGGGATGGTCTCGTTAAACCGAGTGCGATAGGCCTCGATATGCGGCCCATAATCGGGATGTAGCGCAGCGAGTTCCGCCGTCATTTCGGCAAGCGGGCGGCCTGCGTCATGCTGGAAATGCCATTCGGGCGTGACGACATATGTCAGGAACCAGTCGAGTTCGGCCGGGTCGTCGATGAGTTTTGCAAACAGATGCCGCAAATCCCACTGGACCAGCACTTTGCCGACATCGAACACGACCGTGGTAATACGCATCAAATCCTCCCCGGTACGGGGAGGGGGACCATCCGCAGGATGGTGGAGGGGCACCCGCCCGATAGCTCAGTCATTAGCTGCACGTTCCCCTCCGTCACGCGCTTCGCACGCGCCACCTCCCCGGATCGGGGAGGATTGGACAGCAAAAAACCGCCCGCGAACATGCCGGGGCGGTCAATGCTTTCGCAAATGGCACGAATCGGCGGGGCGATTAGCCCTGGCGTGCCTTGAAGCGCGGCTGCGTCTTGTTGATGACATAAGTCCGTCCGCGGCGGCGAATCACGCGATTGTCGCGGTGGCGGCCCTTGAGGGACTTGAGAGAATTGACGACTTTCATCGGATTTACCCGTCTTTTTAATGCTTGAAGCTTGAATTGAAGGCGCGCTCCTATGGGCGAGGGCGGCCAAAGTCAAGCAGGAAGCGGGTATTTTTACGATTCAGCCGCCATACATCGCTTGCCAACATATAAGCGCGGCGTAAGGATAGCAGCATGAACATGATAAACCGCCTTTTGCCGCTTCTCGCGCTGGCATCGCTGTCCGCATGTGTGGTGCCGACCGGACCTGTCGAAGTCACCCGCTTCAACCGCGCCGCCGAGGGCGTAGCCTATGGCAGCGGCAGCTATTCGGTCGAAGTCGCAGGCGATGCTGCCGCCGGACAGGGTCTGGCCGCCTCGCCCTATCTCGCTGCCGTTGCGCGCGAGATGCAGCGGGTTGGCTATTCGGAAAAGATCGGCGGATCGGATGTCACCGCTGAAGTCGGTGTCAGCACCGCGCGCTATGAGCCCGAGCGCCGTTCGCCGGTATCGGTGGGCGTCGGCGGTTCGACCGGAAGCTACGGTTCGGGCGTCGGCCTTGGCGTCGGCATCAACTTGGGTGGCGGGCCGAAGGCGCAGATCGAGACCATTTTGTCGGTCCGCATCGTGCGCCGAACGGACAATCTGGTGATCTGGGAAGGTCGCGCTACTCAGGCGGCAAAGGCTGACTCCCCCGCCGCGCAACCGGGCATTGCTGCATCGAAATTGGCCGAGGCATTATTTCAGGGCTTCCCCGGCAAGTCAGGCGAGACTATCCGCGTTCCGTAAATCAAGGAGCCGGAATGCCCATCACCGACATCAACGCTGCGTTCGACAGCGGCAATATCATCGTCAACGCCATCGACGGCGCGACCGCCAACCTTGCCATCCGCAAGGACAAGGATTCGGAATTTGCGCAATGGTTCCACTTCCGCGTCGCCTGCACAGCGGGCGAGGAGCTGACCTTGCGCATCACCGGCCTCGAAAGCAGCGCCTATCCCGGCGGCTGGCCCGATTACCGCGCATGCGTGTCCGAAGATCGCGATTATTGGGGACGTGCCGATACGACATACGCCAAGGATGAGGACGGCGGCACGCTGACGGTCCGCTATACGCCGAGCAGCGATATCGTCTGGTTCGCCTATTTCGCGCCGTTCAGCATGGAGCGTCACCACGACCTCATCGCCGATGCCGCCGCCTGCGAGGGCGTAAGCTATCGCTGCCTCGGCCATAGCCTCGAAGGACAGCCCATCGATTGCCTCGAAATGGGCAAGGGCGATATTCAGGTATGGCTCTATGCCCGCCAGCACCCCGGCGAGACACAGGCCGAGTGGTGGATGGAAGGCGCGCTCGACATGCTGACCGACGTCAGCGACCCGCATACGCGCAAACTGCTCGAAAAATGCCGCCTGCATATCGTGCCCAATTGCAACCCCGACGGATCGCGGCGCGGCCATTTGCGAACCAATTTCGTCGGCGTGAACCTCAACCGCGAATGGGCCGAGCCATCGGCGGAGAAAAGCCCCGAAGTGCTAGCTATCCGCAACGCCATGGACGCAACCGGCGTCCATTGGGCAATGGACATCCATGGCGACGAAGCCATCCCCGCCGCCTTCATGGCAGGCTTCGAGGGCATCCCGTCCTGGACCGACGACCAAGGCGAGCGCTACACAACCTTCATAAACCGCGTCGCCGCGCGCACGCCCGATTTCCAGACCAAGTTGGGCTACCCCAAAGCCGGGCCGGGCAAGGCGAACCTTTCCATGTCCACCAACCAGCTCGCCGAACGCTTCGGCCAATCGCATGGCTGCGTGTCGATGACGCTGGAAATGCCCTATAAGGACACCGTCCACGGCAACGACCCCGACCAGGGCTGGTCGCCCGAACGCTGCATGTTGCTGGCGCGGGAATGTCTGGCGACTTTGGCGGAGATGGTCTGAGCGATGCCGCTCCGGCGTATCGTAATTTCTGGATGCTCGGGTGGCGGCAAATCAACTTTGATTGAAAGGCTTTCTGCCAAAGGATTTCTCACGGTCGCTGAGGCAGGACGGACAATTGTTAGGCAGGAACTGGCGACAGCAGGTCAGGCGTTACCTTGGATTGATCCACAATTGTTTGTCAGCAAACTTTCAGCCCTTGCAGTTTACCAATTCCGATCCGCAACGGGAACAAACGGCCTGATTTTCTTTGACCGGTGCGTAGTCGAGCCGCTGGTCTACAGTCGACTTCAAGGCGTCGAGCTATCGGCCACGGCTAAGCAAACTGCCCTCGAATGTCGCTATGACGACCCGATATTTGTTGTGCCACCTTGGAAAAAGATCTTTGCCGCAGACGCCGAAAGGCGCCACACGTTCGGCGCGGCTGTCGCAGAGTATGAAGCACTGTCCCAAGCGTTTGTAGAATTGGGTTATAGGGTTTGTGTTATCCCAAAGATGGTAATCGACGATCGGGTTGATTTCATTCTGAAGGAACTTGGATTTTAGCAAAGACGGTTAAGCAGCCACCGACAGCTTGACTCCCAGCGCCCGCGTCACCGCCAATAGCGTATCGAGCGTCGGGTTTCCTTCCTTGCCCAGCGCCTTGTAAAGCGCCTCGCGGGCGACGCCGCTTTCCTTTGCAATTCCGGTCATCCCGCGCGCGCGCGCCACGGCGCTTAGTGCCGCGCGGATGTCGTCGGCGTCGCCTTCCTCGAACGCGACTTTCAGATAGGTGACAATTGCTTCTTCGCTGTCGAGATAATCGGCACTGTCATATGGCTTTGTTTCGATCATGAGTCGCTCCGTTTCCATTCGTCTGCCATCGCCTTGGCCTGTCTGATGTCACCATCCTGCGTTCGCTTGTCGCCACCGCACAGCAGGATCATCAACACATCGCCCCGTCGCATCAGGTAGACCCGATAGCCCGGACCATAATCGATCCGCAGTTCGCTCAGGCCTTGGCCGATATCCTTCACATCGCCGAACAGGCCGCGTGCCAGCCGGTCTATCCTGATCTGAATCCGCGCCTTTGCGTTCGGATCGCGGAGTTTTCGCAGCCACCGGTCGAAAATTTCGGTGCGGCGAATTTCGATCATGTGTAATCTATAAGTGACATGCGACGTCTTGTCAACGTTTGTTGCGTAATTTACCAGCACGGCATGCACATCATCGAAGACGACCTCACCGGCCCCGCAATCCGTGCCCTACTCGAAACCCATTTCGCCGGGATGCTGGCAAATTCGCCTGTCGGAAGTTGCCATTTTCTCGACTTCGATGGGCTCAATGCGTCGGATGTGACTTTCTGGTCGATCTGGGATGGCGACAGCCTTGCGGGGTGCGGGGCGCTGAAGGAGCTCGATCCTGAGCATGGCGAGATCAAGTCGATGCGCACGCATGAGGACCATTTGCGCAAGGGCGTGGGCGCGATGATGCTGACGCATATCATTTCCGAAGCACGCGAGCGGGGGTATCGACGGCTTAGCCTGGAGACAGGGTCGAGCGAGGCGTTCGTTCCCGCAGTGCGGCTCTATGAGGCGCATGGCTTCGAATATTGCCCGCCTTTTGGCGCGTACAAGGAAGACCCGCATAGCCATTTCATGACCTTGGCGATTTGACAGCGAGCGCGGGGATTTGCGTTTCATAAAGGGCACGAAGGAAAAAAGATAAAAAGGGGCGAAGCGCCACTCAATTCCCAAGCTCCATCATTTGCAGGCGGACAGAATTTATGAAGGGCTAACGCCCTTATTTCCTTTTTTTCTTTGCGGCTTTTATGAAACGCAAAACACGATCTATCCGGCTGCCCTGATGCCGATTGTGCAGCGCGTTGCTTGCCGTTAGAGGCGCGGGCAAACCAAACGGAGTCTCTTATGCCCAAGCTTATCCTCATCCGTCACGGCCAGTCGCAATGGAATCTGGAAAACCGCTTCACCGGCTGGTGGGATGTCGACGTGACCGAGAAGGGCGCGGCGGAGGCCTGGGCGGCGGGTGAACTCATGAAGGCCAAGGGCATCGCGCCCGATATCGCCTTTACCAGTGTGCAGACGCGGGCGATCAAGACGCTCAATCTGGCGCTCGAGGCAATGGGCAGATTGTGGGTGCCGGTGACCAAGGACTGGCACCTCAATGAACGCCATTATGGCGGGCTGACCGGGCTCGACAAGGCGGAGACGGCAGCATTGCACGGCGACGATCAGGTGCATATCTGGCGGCGCAGCTTCGACATTCCGCCGCCCGTGCTCGAGGCGGGTTCGGCCTATGACTTGTCAGCGGACCCGCGTTATGCCGGGATTGCCATTCCGAATACCGAGAGCCTGAAAGACACCATCGACCGCGTATTGCCCTATTGGGAAAGCGCAATCGTGCCTGAACTGAAAGCAGGCAAGACGGTGCTGATCTCGGCGCATGGCAACAGCTTGCGCGCGCTGGTCAAGCATCTCTCTGGCATTTCGGACGACGACATTACCGGCCTGGAAATTCCCACCGGCCAGCCGATTGTTTACGATCTGGACGCGGCGCTCAACGGCGAGCATTATTATCTTTCGGAGCGCTAGATAAGCGGCTTGATGCCCTTGGCCTGCTTGGCCGCATACATCGAACGGTCCGCGCGCAGCAGCAATTCGTTCGGCTTTATCCCGGGTTCGAGCGGCGTAAAGCCAGCCGACACGCTGGGCGTCAATGTCGTTCCAGCATGGTTGATGCTCAACTTGCCTATCGTCCTGGCAATGCGTTCGGCCTTTCCGGCCAGTTCCGCCTCCGGAATATTGTCGAGCAATATAGCAAACTCGTCGCCGCCCATGCGTGCAGCGAGGTCGGACCGCCGCACAGCGCCCAGCAACGCCTTGGCAATGGCCATCAGCAGGGCATCGCCTGCCCCGTGGCCATGGCTGTCGTTGACCGCTTTCAAATTGTCGACGTCGATAAACAGCAAGCCATATTCGCCGCCATAGCGGTGCACGCGCCAGCACCAGCGGTCCAGTTCTTCCATGAAATGACGGCGGTTGAACAAGGGCGTCAGCGTGTCGCAGGCGACGAGCCGTTCCAGCTCGGCAATGCGGGCCTTCAGCTCGCTGTTCTCGCGCTCGAGTGCGGACAGATTACCCGTTGCGCCCGACGCGGACATATTGTCCGCCTGTCTGTTCAAATATGGTCCCCGATAGTTCATGCGACCCCGGGTATCTTTTGTTATTTCACTTCTCAACCAGCTTACCCGCAGAAAAGCAAGAGTTTACAGTTTTTGCAAATGTAAAATCGGTTTTGCATTGCATTTCTCATCCGCGATTGCGCCGCGCATCGCCGGACGCTAAGGGACGATGCTTCTTCAAGTCGGTGTTCAGGGTGGGACGACAGTGGACGAGGCACAGCCGGTAATCGGGATCATCATGGGCAGTCGTTCGGACTGGGAAACGATGCGCGAGGCGTCGGCGGTGCTGGCGGCGCTACACATAGCGCATGAATGCAAGGTGGTGTCCGCGCACCGCACGCCCGAGCGGCTTTACGAATATGCGAAGGGCGCGGCGGATCGGGGGCTGAAGTGCATCATCGCGGGCGCGGGCGGCGCGGCGCATCTGCCGGGGATGGCTGCGTCCATGACACGGCTGCCGGTGCTTGGCGTGCCCGTGCAGTCGAAGGCGCTGGACGGCATGGATAGCCTGCTTTCGATCGTGCAGATGCCAGCGGGTATCCCGGTCGGTACACTGGCCATCGGCAAGGCAGGCGCGACGAATGCGGCGCTTCTGGCCGCAGCGATACTGGCGACAGGCGATGACGCGCTTGCCGCGCGGTTGGAAACGTGGCGCGCCGAGCAGACGGCGTCGGTGGCCGAGACCCCGGAATGAGCGCGCGTTTCGTATGAGTGCCCAAATATGAGCGCGTTACCGCCGGGTTCGACGATAGGCATATTGGGTGGCGGTCAGCTCGGGCGGATGCTGGCGATGGCGGCGGCACAGCTTGGCTATCGTTGTCATATCTATGCGCCGCCCGGCGACAATGTTGCATGCGAGGTCGCGGCCGAGGCGACGATTGCCGCCTATGACGATCTGGCGGCGCTCAAGGCCTTTGCCAGGGCCTGCGATGTGGTCACCTTCGAGTTCGAAAATGTGCCTGTTATGCCGCTGAAGTCGATAGCACGCGACGTGCCGATCCATCCGCCGATCAAGGCGCTCGAAATCGGTCAGGACCGTGTCGACGAAAAGGAATTCGTCCGGCGGCTGGGCGGCAAGACCGCCAATTTCGCGGTCGCGCGCAGCGAAATCGAGGTCGGGGATGCCGTCGCCAAGGTCGGCACACCCGCGATCCTCAAGACCATCCGCATGGGCTATGACGGCAAGGGACAGATCCGTGTTTCTGCGCAAAGCGAACTCGCCAGTGCCTGGCGGCGGGCAGGCGCGCAGCCGCTGATTGCCGAAGCGATGGTGCAGTTCGACGCGGAGTTTTCGGTGATACTGGTGCGCGGTGCCGATGGTGAAATCCGCTATTGGGATTCCCCTCGCAACCATCACAAGGACGGCATCCTTGCAACGTCTTCGCTGCCTGCAGGCCCGCTGATCGAAAGCCAGCAGGTCGCAGCGCGCAAGATGGCGGCGGCGGTTGCGGGCGCGCTCGATTATGTGGGGGTGTTCACCGCCGAGTTTTTTGCCAGCGGCGAAGGGCCTTTGTTCAACGAAATCGCGCCGCGCGTGCACAATAGCGGCCACTGGACGATCGAAGGCGCGGAAACGAGCCAGTTCGAAAACCATATCCGCGCCATTTGCGGCCTGCCCCTCGGTAGCACCGCGACCGTTGCAGAGCGGGTCGAAATGCAGAATCTGATCGGCAAGGATGGGGAGCGTTATCTGCAACTGCTCGGCGACCCTGCGGCCAATGTCCACCTCTACGGCAAGGCCGAGGCGCGCGCCGGACGAAAAATAGGCCACGTCACCCGCTTGTATCGGTAATAATTACAAGGCAAAGCGGATGCATGAATCATCCCGAAATCATTCTCGTCCTTGCCCGCGCATCCAATGGAGTCATCGGCAAGGATGGCGGGATGCCCTGGCACATCCCCGCCGACCTGCGCCATTTCAAGCAGGTCACCAATGGCCGCCCGATGATCATGGGACGCAAGACTTTCGACAGCCTGCCGGGGTTGCTGGAGGGCCGCCGCCATATCGTGCTGACGCGCGACATGGACTGGGAAGAAGAAGGTGCGGAGGTCGCGCATTCGGTCGAGGAGGCGCTGAAGCTTGCCAATAGCCCGCATGTCTGCGTGATCGGCGGGGCGGAAATCTACAAGCTGTTCCTGCCGGTGGCCGACCGGATCGAGCTGACTGAGATTGCGGCCAAGCCAGAGGGCGACACCCAGATGCCCGCATTCGATAAAGCCCAATGGCAGGAAATTTCACGCGACAGCCACAAGGCGGCGGGCGATGTTCTGGCGCATGACTTTGTGACTTTAGTGCGCAAGACGTAAGAGTACGGGGAGGGGGAAGGATGCGCAAAAGGGTCTGGATTCCGCTCGCGCTGATCGGCGTTGCCGCCATCGGCTTTTTTGGCATTGCGCCGGGTTATGTCGAAGGCTCGATGAATGTCATCGACGGCAAGCCGCTCATCAAGGTGAGCGACGAGGCGAAAAAGCTGCACAAGACGCTGACGATTGTCGATCTGCACAGCGACAGCCTGATGTGGAACCGCGATATCAATGACCGCGCGGGCCGGGGGCATATGGACGTGCCGCGGCTGGCAGAGGGTAATGTCGCGTTGCAGCTTTTTTCGTCGGTGACGAAGACTCCCAAGGGCCAGAATTATGATGGCAACGGGGCAGATACCGACAATATCAGCCTGCTGACCGTCGCGCAGTTGCAGCCGGTGAAGACATGGGGTTCGCTGGTCGAGCGGTCGCTTTACCATGCGAAAAGGCGTGACGATGCCGTAGCCGGGTCACGCGGCTTGCTGGTCGCAATAGACAAGGCCGACCGTCTTGATGCGTTGGTCGCAAGCAGGCGCGACGGCGAAGGTGCTGTCGGCGCGATGTTGACCATCGAAGGCCTGCAAAATCTAGAAGGCAAGGCGTCCAATCTCGACCGGCTCTACAACGCTGGCTTCCGCATGGCGGGCCTCACGCATTTCTTCGACAACGAGCTTGGCGGGTCTATGCACGGGTTGAAGAAGGGCGGCCTGACGCCGTTCGGGCGCAATATCGTCCGGAGGATGGAGGCGAAGGGGATGATTGTCGACATCGCCCATCTTTCGCACAGCGGCGTTGCCGAATTGCTCGCGATGGCAAGGCGTCCGGTGGTGTCGAGCCACAGCGGCGTGCAGGCGACGTGCAAGGTCAACCGCAACCTGACCGACGATGAAATTCGCGGTGTGGCGAAAACCGGCGGCATCATCGGCATCGGCTATTGGGAGGGCGCGGTATGCGACACCTCTCCGCGCGCTGCAGCCAAGGCAATGAAGCATGTGCGCGATCTGGTCGGCATCCAGCATGTTGCGCTCGGCTCGGACTATGACGGTGCGACCACCGTGCGGTTCGATACCTCGCAACTGGCGCAGGTGACGCAAGCGTTGATGGACGAAGGCTTTACGCCCGAAGAAATCCGCGCAGTGATGGGAGAGAATGCGCTGCGGGTTATCCGGGCGGGGATTGTGCCGATGGTCGGGCAAAAGGCAGAGTGATCGTGCGTTTCTCTGGAACCTCCCCGGAACGGGGAGGGGGACCGCCGACGAAGTCGGGGGTGGAGGGGTACGTGCAAGGTTTCCCGACGGCGAATGCTAGGATAAGCTGCGCGTGCCCCTCCACCATGCTCTGCATGGTCCCCCTCCCCGTGCCGGGGAGGTATTTCCTGTGATACCCCGCCTTTCAGCGGGCGACGCTATACCCGATGCCCTACGCGGCGGGGTTGTTGCGCTGGGCAATTTCGATGGTTTTCATCTAGGTCATCAGGCGGTGGCGGGCGAAGCGATAAGGCAAGCCAAGGCAGCAGGCAAACCGGCGATCATCGCCACCTTCGACCCGCATCCGGTGCGCTTCTTCGCGCCGCATATTCCGTACTTCCGTCTGACCACGCTCGACCAAAGGCAGCGATTGTTCGAAGCGGCGGGCGCGGATGCGATGCTGGTGTTCGATTTCGATGCGGCGCTAGCAGGCACCACGGCGGAGGATTTTGTCGTGAAGTTGCTTGTTGAGCGGCTCGGCGTGTCGGCAGTGGTCACAGGCGAGGATTTCACCTTTGGCAAGGGACGCGGCGGCAATATCGGCGTGTTGTGCGACCTCGGCACAAAACATGGCATGAGCGCAACGGCGATGGGGCCGGTGGTCGACGATGGCGGGGTCATTTCCTCAAGCCGCATCCGCGATGCGCTCAAGGCGGGCGACTGCGCCGCTGCGACGCGCCTGCTCACTCGCCCCTTCGCGGTCGAGGGCATCGTCCAGCATGGCGACAAGAACGGGCGGTTGCTGGGCTTTCCCACCGCCAATATCGACATGGGCCATTATCTGCGCCCGCGTTACGGCATCTATGCGGTGAAGGGGCGGCTCCCAGATGGCCGCGTGCTGAACGGTGCCGCCAATCTCGGCATCCGCCCCAGTTTCGATCCGCCCAAGGAATTGCTCGAACCCACTTTCTTCGATTTCGCCGAGGATCTTTACGGCCAACAAATCGAAGTCGAACTCCACGCCTTCATCCGGCCAGAGGCAAAGTTTGACAGCATGGATGCACTGATGGCGCAAATGCAGGCCGATTGTGACGATGCGCGTCGGATATTGGAGACGCAATGAAACTTTCCAAAGGAAAGAAGCAGTTGCTTGCAGTTGTCGCGCTCATTCTTGTCGGCCTCTCCCTCCTCAATGCCAGCTGGCTAGCACCAAAGCCTGAAGGCAAGCCAAAGCTGGTCGCGCATCGCGGCGTCTACCATCATTATAACAAGCGCGCTGCCTTCGGCCGCGACACCTGCACGGCGCGCTACATTCGCTCGCCCGATCATGAAGTGTTCGAAAACACGACGGCCTCCATCCAGATGGCGGCGGGGCTGGGCGGCAATCTGGTCGAGGTGGATGTCGCGCCGACTAGAGACGGCAAGATGGTGCTGTTTCATGACTGGACCGTCGACTGCCGGACCGACGGCAAGGGCGAGACGCGCGACTTGACGCTGGCGGAACTGAAGGCGCTCGATATCGGTTATGGGTACACGGCGGACGGCGGCAAGACCTATCCCCTGCGCGGCAAGGGCGTCGGGCAGATGCCGATGGTTGAGGAAGCGCTGGCGGCGTTACCGTCGCGACCATTGCTGTTCAATTTCAAGTCGAAAAATCCGGCGGAGGCGGACCAGTTGTTCGCCATATTGAAGGCGTCGGGGCGTGATTATGAAAAGCTTGGCGATGCTTTTTACGGTGCCAAGGGACCGGTGGACCGTATCCGCCAACTGGCGCCCAAAAACTGGGCTTTTTCGATCAAGGAAGAGGCGCAAAAATGCACCAAGGATTATGTCGCTTATGGTTGGACCGGCATGATTCCGAAGAGCTGCCATAATGGGGTTTTGGCGATTCCGATCAATTACCAGTGGCTGATGTGGGGATGGCCCGACCGTCTGATCGCCCGGATGGAAAGCGTCGGGGCGAAGGTCATGATCTTTGGTCCGCATGAAAGCGGCAAGTCGAACGAAGGTCTGACCGATGTGCACCAGCTTGGGGAAATACCGGGCAGCTTCAACGGCTATATCTGGGTCGAGGATATCTGGGCGATTGGGCCTGCGTTGAAGGGGAAATGATTTGGTTCACGCGGAGACGAGGAAAGTTTGGCTAACTGGCGTAACGTTTTAATGAATGTACGTTTCGGCATAAAAGGAATTTGAGTTAAGACGCTTCGCGCTTGTTTTGTTCTCTCCGCGCCTCTGCGTCTCCGCGTGAACCATTGGAACATTGCCACTCACGCTCAAATAGTTGTCACAACCGCCATCCTCGCCTAAGCACCCGCGCGATATGACCGAACCTGTTGATTACCGCGACACCGTTTTCCTGCCGAAAACCGATTTCCCCATGAAGGCCGGGCTCCCGCAGAAGGAGCCGGGGATTTTGGCGCGCTGGCAGGAACAGGGGCTCTACGCGGAACTGCGCAACCGCCGCCGCGGCCGCGAGAAGTTCATCCTCCACGACGGCCCGCCTTATGCCAATGGCGACATGCATATCGGCCATGCGCTCAACCATATTCTCAAGGACATGGTGGTGCGCACGCAGACCCTGCTCGGCAAGGACGCGCCTTATGTGCCCGGCTGGGATTGCCACGGCCTGCCCATCGAGTGGAAGGTCGAGGAGCAATATCGCAAGAAAAAGCTGAACAAGGACGAGGTGCCCGCCGTCGAGTTCCGCGCCGAATGCCGCGCCTATGCGCAACATTGGGTCGATACGCAGCGCGAGCAATTGAAGCGGCTGGGCATCAACGGGGATTGGGACAATCCCTATCTCACGATGGATTTCCAGGCCGAGGCGACGATCGTTTCGGAGCTTTTGAAGTTCGCGGAAAGCGGCCAGCTCTATCGCGGCGCTAAGCCGGTGATGTGGTCGCCGGTCGAAAAGACCGCCTTGGCCGAGGCCGAGATCGAATATGAGGATATCGTCTCGACGCAGATCGATGTGACGTTCGAGATTGTCGAAAGCCCGATTGCTGACATCCAAGATGTCATGCGCAAAGGACGGAAAGTAGAAGCGGCGATCTGGACAACAACGCCTTGGACAATTCCGGTAAACCAAGCGTTGGCTTATGGCGCTGACGTTCACTATTTTTGTGCTGCATACAGCCCCAAAGTGATGGCTCCTTTTGTAGCTCCAAACTCGCCGGGCACGGTAATGCCGGATCGCACCCGTTACATTCTCGTTGCTGAAAAGCTCCATCTAGAACTGGCAAGCCGTATGGGTTGGCAGTTCGATGGGATTGTATGGGAAGGCAAAGGCTCCGACCTAGCTGGAACAATAGTCCGCCACCCGATGTACGCATTGGGCGGCTTCTTCGCCAAGCCGCGCCCCTTCCTGCCCGGCGACTTCGTCACCACCGACAGCGGCACCGGGCTGGTCCATATGGCGCCCGATCATGGCGAGGACGATTTCGATCTGTGCAAGGCGAATGGCATCGATCCGGTCTTCGCGGTCGAAGCCGACGGCAAATATCGCGCCGACTGGCTCTGGCTGGGCGGTGAGGGCAGCGTCATCAACCCCAAATTCAACGCGCCCGACGGGCCGATCTGTGCTGCGCTGCGCGAAGCGGGCGGGTTGCTTGCGGCGTCGGCGGATTACCGGCACAGCTATCCGCATAGCTGGCGGTCGAAAGCAAAGGTCATCTATCGCTGCACCCCGCAATGGTTCGTGCCGATGGATAAGGCGCTATCCGTCGTTCCCGCGCAGGCGGGAACCTCAGGCGTGGGAGCACTGCCGCCCGAGATCCCCGCCTTCGCGGGGATGACGTTGAGAGAGACGGCGATGCAGGCGATTTCTGCCACCCGCTTCGTTCCCGAAAAGGGCCGCAACCGCTTGTCGTCGATGGTCGAGGGCCGCCCCGACTGGGTGCTCAGCCGCCAGCGGGCTTGGGGTGTGCCGATCACTTTGTTTGTCGACCGCAAGTCAGGCCAGTATCTCTGCGACCCCGCCGTCAATGCGCGCATCATCGCTGGTGTCCGCGAAGATGGCGTCGATGGCTGGTCCGACGAACGCGCGCAGGAATATCTCGGCAGCGATTACGCGCTCGCCGATTATGAGCGCGTCACCGACATTCTCGACGTCTGGTTCGATTCGGGCTGCACCCATGTGTTCACGCTGGAATCGGGGCGCTGGCCGGACCTGCAATGGCCCGCCGACCTCTATCTCGAAGGCAGCGACCAGCATCGCGGCTGGTTCCAGTCAAGCCTGCTGCAAAGCTGCGGCACGCGCGGGCGCGCGCCTTATAACGCAGTGCTGACCCACGGCTTCACGATGGACGCGAAGGGCATGAAAATGTCCAAGTCGCTGGGCAACACGATCAACCCGCTCGACCTGATGCGCGACAGCGGCGCGGACATATTGCGGCTCTGGGCGCTGACCGTCGATTTCACCGAGGACCACCGGATCGGCAAAGAGATTTTGCAAGGCGTGTCCGACCAATATCGCAAATTGCGCAACACCTTCCGCTATCTGCTCGGCGCGCTCGACGGCTTTTCGGATGCGGAAAAGGTGGCGGTCGCCGATATGCCCGAGCTGGAGCGCTACATGCTTCATCTGCTCGCCGACATGGATGCGAAGTTGAACGTCGCGGTGAATGCCTTCGACTTCAACGCCTACGTCCGCCTGCTCACCGATTTCGCCAATGAAGACCTGTCGGCCTTCTTCTTCGATATCCGCAAGGACTGCCTCTATTGCGACGCGCCGGCCGACCCCAAGCGGATGGCGTACCGCACCGTTCTCGACATATTGTTCCACGCACTGGTCCGCTACGCCGCACCTGTGCTGGTGTTTACCAGCGAAGAGGTGTGGCAGACGCGCTTCGGCGCGGATGCGGACAGCGTGCATTTCTCGGATTGGCCCATTCTCCCCATCACCCGTCACCCCAGCGAAGGCTGGGGTCCATCACGCCTTGCCTCCGAGGACGGCGTTGAACAGGCAGACGGGATAGGCCCCAGCCTGCGCTGGGGCGACGAGTTGGTTGAGAAATGGCATCGGCTTCGCGAAATCCGTGCTGCCGTTTCAGAATTTGTGGAGCCTTTCCGGCGAGACAAAGTCATCGGCTCGAGCCTTGAGGCAAGTGTGCATTTGCTTGCATCATCGCAAAGTGATTTCGATATTCTCGCTGACTCAGAATTCGCCGAGATTTGTATTGTTGCAGATGCAGTGAGCGATTTTGATGGCGTATCAAAGGCTGACCAAAATCTGCCAACGATAGCATTCGAGAAAACCACCAACCACAAATGCGGCCGCTGCTGGCGGCACCTCCCCGAGGTTGCCGAGGATGGCGCGCTGTGCAACAGGTGCGAGGATGTGGTCAATGGCTAACTCTGCGTCCCTCCGCGCCTCCGCGTCTCCGCGTGAAAAATCTTTTTTTTGGTTCACGCGGAGACGCGGAGACGCGGAGAAGATTTTATGAACGCTCGTTTCCGCCTCCAGGGCATCATGCTCGCGAGCCTTGTCTTCATCGCCGACCAGGTTGTCAAATATGCGATGCTCGGGCCGTTGCAGCTCAAAAGCCGCGGCGTCATCCATATCGTCTCCTTCTTCGACCTGCGCTATGCGGAGAACCGCGGCGTTTCGATGAGCTTCCTCACCGCCAGCAGCGATGCCGAGCGCTGGGCGCTGGTCGGCCTCACCGCCGCCATCGCCGCCGCTGTTGCCGTCTGGATGTGGCGCGAGAAATTGCGCGGCGATATATTTGCGCTGGCGATGGTCTTGGGCGGGGCGCTCGGCAATATCGTCGACCGCACGCGCTACGGCTATGTCGTCGATTACGCCGACCTTCATTTCGGCGCATTCCGGCCATTTTATATCTTCAACCTGGCCGACGCCGCGATCACCGTCGGCGTGCTGATATTGCTTGCCCGCGCCTTCCTGATGCGCGAAAAGGCGCCCGAAGATCAGGCCGTTCAGGAAGCGGCAAGCAGCGCGGAAATATCGGAGAGAGCATGAAGCGGAAATTGATTTTGGCGGCGGTTATATTGGCGTCGCTTTCGGGTTGCGGCTCGACCAGCGTGTTCGACCGCGAGCGTCCCGATGAATTTGCCGTCACCCGCTCCAAGCCGATTGTCGTGCCCGCCGAATTCAATTTGCCCGCGCCGCAGGTAGGTGCCCCGCGTCCGCAGGATGGCGATACCAAGGAACAGGTGCTCGACGCGATGTTCGGCGGCACCGCGCCCGCGCCGCGCCAGTAATTTGGGCCAGTAAGATCGGATAGATGATGAAGAAACAAATTCTCGCGGGTGTCGCTCTAGGCTCGATGATCGCCCTTTCCGGTTGCGCTTCGGCAGGCGATGTCGGGCAGGCGTTATGGGATTGGGACATTCGCGGCAATCAGGCGGCAGCGCCATCGACCGGACGGGCGGCCCCATTGGTCGTCCCTCCCGACTTCGCCCTCGAACCGGTCGCTATAATTCCCACGCGCAGTCAGGATGGTGGTCAGGAGCAGGTGCTGAGCGCCATGTTCGGTGGCCCGGCGGAACGCTCGGCAGCCGAACGCGCGATCTCGACCACGCCGGGCACCGCCGATGCAGGCATCCGCTCCTCGGTGGGCGATCCGACGACTGTCACGGTCAACAAGGGCTCGATCACCCGCGACATCATCGCCGCCCCCGAAGGCGACGGGCAGACGGCGCAGGCGGTTATTCCGGGCTGATTGACTTTTTAGCTCAAGTGGACTAAGTCCGGTAAACTAAGTTTACTGGAACAAGCATGCTCACTGTCAATATCCACGATGCAAAGACCCAATTGTCGAAGCTGATAGCAATGGCTGTCAAGGGCCAGCCCTTCATCATCGCCAAGGCCGGGAAGCCGATGGTGAAAGTGGAGGCGGTTACGTCCGAGGATCATCCGCGCAAGAGCCGCTTGGGTGGGCTGCAAGGCAAAATGGCGCCAGTTCCGCAAGATTTCGACACGATGTTTCAGGACGAAATTGCCGAGATGTTTTACGGCAAGAAATGACGATACTGCTCGATACGCAATTGCTTTTATGGTCGCAGGTTGAAACTGACCGGCTGCCGGTTTCGCTGGCGGAAGAGTTGGAAGATCTAGCTCAGGTTCCAACTTTCAGCATCGTTTCGATTTGGGAAGTCGTCATCAAGTCGGCGCTTAACCGGCCCGATTTCAACCATGACGCCGCATTGCTCCGTTCTACATTGCTTGACTTAGGTTGGCGGGAACTGGAGTTGGCAGGAAATCATGTGCTTGCAGTTAGCGATTTGCAATCGCACCACGGCGACCCGTTCGACCGAGCGCTTGTTGCGCAGGCGAAAGCGGAAGGGATGGAACTAGTAACGACCGATGAAACCTTAAATGACTATGGGTCGCACGTCCGGATCGTAAAGGGTCGCAAGATCAGGCGCTAACGCTCGCTTCCTCTACTCCGGCGCTATTGTGTCTCAGCGCTTTCAGCACGGTCTCGACAATCTGCGGCGCGTTGAGGCCGGCCTCGTCATATTGCTTTTGTGGATTGTCATGATCCTGGAAGATATCGGGCAGGCGCATCGTCCGGATCTTGAGACCGGTGTCCATCAGGCCCAAATCGCTTGCCAGCGTCAGCACATGCGCGCCCAGGCCGCCGATAGCGGCTTCCTCTACGGTAACGACGACTTCGTGCGTGGCGATCAGGTGCCGGATGAGGTCTTCGTCGAGCGGCTTGGCAAAGCGCAGGTCGGCGACGGTTGTGGAAAGGCCCTTGGCGTCGAGCGTGTCAGCAGCCTTGAGGGCCTCGGCGAGCCGCGTGCCGAGCGAGAGGATGGCAACCTTCTTGCCCTCGCGCACGATACGGCCTTTGCCTATCTCGAGCGCCATCGGCACTTCGGGCATAATAACGCCGGTGCCGTTGCCGCGCGGATAGCGGAAGGCAATCGGCCCGCTGTCGTGGAGCGCTGCGGTGTAGGTCATATGCACCAACTCTGCCTCGTCGGCGGGTGACATCACCACCATATTGGGCAAAGTTGCGAGATAGGTGATATCGAACGAACCCGCATGCGTACTGCCATCTGCGCCGACCAATCCGGCGCGGTCGATGGCAAAGCGGACGGGCAGGTTCTGGATCGCTACGTCATGCACGACCTGATCGTATGCGCGCTGCAGGAAGGTCGAATAGATCGCGCAGAAGGGGCGCATACCCTGCGCAGCGAGGCCCGCTGCGAAGGTCACGCCATGCTGCTCCGCAATGCCGACATCGAATGCCCGGTCCGGATGCGCCTGTGCGAATTTGTCGACGCCGGTACCGCTGGGCATTGCGGCGGTGATGGCGCAGATACGCGGGTCGGTGTCGGCGAGCTTTGCCAGCGTTTCGCCAAAGACATTCTGGTACGCGGGCGGGCCGCCGCCAGGCCCCTTGTCCTGCTTGCCGGTGATAACGTCGAATTTGACGACGCCATGATATTTGTCGGCGGCGGCCTCGGCGGGGGCGTAGCCATGGCCCTTTTTGGTGACGACATGGACCAGCACCGGTCCTTCGGCATTGTCGCGGACATTTTCGAGCACGGGGATAAGCTGGTCGAGATTATGGCCGTCAATGGGGCCGACATAATAGAAGCCGAGTTCCTCGAAGAGCGTGCCGCCCATTGCCATGCCGCGCGCATATTCCTCGGCCTTCGATGCTGCGCTGTAGATGCGGCGCGACAGACGTTTTGCGACCTTGCTCGCAAAGCTGCGCAGGCCGAGATATTCGCTCGATGACACCAGCCGCGAAAGATAGGCCGAAAGCCCCCCGACCGGAGGCGCAATCGACATGTCATTGTCGTTGAGGATGACCACGAGCCGATTGCCCGCCGCCTGCGCATTGTTCATCGCCTCATAGGCCATGCCTGCGCTCATCGCGCCATCACCTATCACCGCGATGGCCTTGCCGGGCTTGCCTGCCATCTTGTTGGCGACCGCGAACCCGAGAGCCGCAGAGATCGACGTCGAACTATGCGCAGCGCCGAACGGATCATATTCGCTCTCGCTGCGCTTGGTGAAGCCTGACAGCCCGCCGCCGGTGCGCAAGGTGCGGATGCGGTCGCGACGTCCCGTGAGAATCTTGTGCGGATAGCATTGATGGCCGACGTCCCAGACCAGCCGGTCGTCGGGGGTGTTGAAGACATAATGGATCGCGGTGGTCAGCTCGACCACACCAAGGCCTGCGCCCAGATGGCCGCCGGTCACGGATACGGCAGAAATGGTTTCGGCGCGGAGCTCGTCGGCCAGTTGGCGCAACTGCGATGCCTGTAATTCGCGCAAATCGGCAGGAAAATTCACCGTGTCGAGCAGCGGTGTCTGTGGCTTATCGTTCATAAGGCACAGCTTTAGCGTTGAATTTACCCGCTGTCAGTCACAATCCGCGCATTTGCCACGGACCTCGATGACCGGGCGAACCTCTGCAAAACCGGCACTTTCGGCGGCGGCGCGGACATTGCCGGACAATTTGTCGTCGTCGATATGCGTTGCCGTGCCGCACGTATCGCAAATCAGGAAGATGCAATCGTGCAGGCATCCGGGATGCGAATTGGCGACATAGGCGTTGGCGCTCTCGACGCGGCGCGCAAGGTTGGTCGATACGAACAGGTCGAGAATACGGTACACGCTGTTGGGCGCAACGCGCTTGCCACGCTTTTGCGAGACGAGGTCCGCAATGTCATAGGCCGATGCAGGCTTTTCGAAGGTCGCCAGCACGTCGAAAATATCGGCGCGCATCTCGGTCCACTGCTCGCCTGCGTCGGTGAGTGCGACCTGCGCCGCATCGGCGAGCGCCGCGCCGCCATGTTCGTGATGATGATGTGCTGCCATGACCTGAATTTAGGCGCTCGGGCGGCGTTAGGCAAGCGCGGGGCTAACCGGGGGTGAAAACCAGTTTCGGCCCGCCGTCGGTCATCGCATCGGCAGCATCCGAAAATGGCAGGACTTGGTGGGTTACATGTTCGGGATGCAGCTTACCACAAGCGATGCAGTGCATCACATCGGGTAACCATTTGCGTGCGCTGGCGCGGCTGGTGTGGAAGGTCAGGCCTTTGTAATAGGCCTGCGTCAACGGCACCGGGGTTGTTGCGCCCAAGTGCATCGCCACGCTGGTTACCACACCGTTGGGCTTGCACGAGCGTATGGCAAAGCCCAGTGCATCGGAAGTTCCAGCAGCTTCAACGACTATTTCGAACAAGTCGGTCGGATCGCGTCCGTTGGCAAGCGCAAGCGGCGCCGGGTCAGCGCCCATCGCTGCGGCGCGTTCGCGATTGTCGACATTGTCGTCGAGATACAGGACGCGCCCGGCTCCCAAAGCCACCGCAGCACCTGCCGCATATAGCCCGACGCTTTGTGCGAGGCCGCCCACCACCAGCACCGATGCCCCCGGATAGTCGGCCAGTTGCGGCGCGACGGCGCGCCAGCCATCGGGGATATTGTCGGCGGCACTTGCGGCAGCGACCGGATCTATGCCGGATGGCAGCGGCACCAGCATGAAATCGGCGAAAGGAACACGGATTGCGCCCGACAGTGCCCCGCCATATTCGACCCGCCCTCCGCCCAGGCCGAATGCCGAATAGGACGGTACCGCTTCGCACGAGGCAGTGTAACCGCGCTTGCACGAAGCACACTGCCCGCAGCTGATCTGGAACGGCACGACCACCCGCTGGCCGGGAACCGCGCCAGCCTTGTCACCGGCATCGACAACTTCCCCGACCATTTCATGGCCGAAGGCGAATGGCCCCGGGAACGGGACAAAGCCGGTGGCGATATAAAGGTCCAAGTCGCAACGCGCGACCGCCAGCGGGCGCACGATTGCGTCATTAGCAGATTGGATTTCGGGATAGACAACCTCCTGCCATTCGAGCGTACCCGGCTTGATGAAGGTCAGTTGCTGCATCGGTTCAGCCATGCCGCGCCTCCCAGCGATGGAGCAGCATTGCCGTGATCGCAAGGTAAGTCGCGACGACCAGATGTCTGACAACAACGGCGCTGAAGCCTTCGGCCTGAAATACCTGAAACGCATCGCAAAGGGGCATGATTATCGCAACGCCTGCGAAATATTTTAGCGCGGTAAATTGCCGTTTCCAGACAAGGACAGCCGTAATCAGGCCGAGGAAAAGTGCGCGCGAGGCATAGACATAGACAAAGGCAGGGTCCGAATCGGCGGAGTCGGGCAGGCCGAAATAGGCAATGAACGCCGACGGATCCGACGCCGACCGCCATGTGTTGAGCGCCATGAACAGGGGGATCACTATGCTCATCCAGACGCCCGCCGAGCGATAGGGATTCGGCAAACGGGCCGGTTCTTCGCTCATTTGACAGCGGCCTTTGCGCTATTGTCGACCTGCACCGGTGAATCGAAGAAAATCAGCGTTGGGTCGCTGCCGTAGGTTGCCTTGACCTGGGCGCGCCATCCTTCGTGATACCAGGCATCGGCAGAAGCCTTGTCTTTCCACAAATACATGCCGCCGAAACTGTCGGCATTGACGACGAAATATTTCCGGATCAGTCCCGGGATCTTCTCATAAAGCGGGATCGCCTCTTTCATCGCCACGTCGATCTGTTCGCGTTTGATACTCGGCGGCGTTTTGATCATGACGAAGGTGGTAACGGGTCCCTGATAAGCCGGTGCGGATGGTGTATCGGCACCGGCGGTGGGACTGGCGACAAACGCCAGGCAGGCAAGCGCAAGACAGGTGGATCGAAACATCGGGCTTCTCCCTCGCGACCGATGCTCTGCCATTGCGCGACCGATTGAAATGCGCGATATTGCAAAACAGATGTCCGGTTTTGCAAAACATGCTCGATCCGCGCGATCTTGACGACCTGATCGCGATCTGGCGCGCTGGGTCGCTGAGCGCGGCAGCCAGGCGGCGCGGTGTGGCGATTTCGACCATCTCGCGGCGGATCGAGGCGCTGGAGATCGCGCTGAAACTGCGGCTGGTGGACCGGCAGGCCAATGGCACGCGGCTGACGCGGCATGGCGAGGAGATTGCCAAAGCCGCAGAGCCGATGGCCGAACAGCTTGCCCGCGTGTCGCGGCTGGCCGACGGGCTGCGGAGCGAAGGCGGAAGCTTGCCGGTGCGATTGTCGGCAACCGAATTTGTTATTTCCGATGTGCTGGCACCTGCACTGCCGCAGCTTTGGGCAAAAGGCGGCGATTTTCCGGTGCACCTCCAGTCGCAGGGCGATGTCGTCAGCCTTGCTGCGCGCGACGCGGATATCGCCGTCCGCATGTCGCGGCCCGAGGGCGCGAGCCTGATTATCCGCAAGCTGCCTGCGCTTCACCTCGGCTTTTTCGCCTCGACAGGCTATTTGGGCACGCGCGATTCCGCAAAGCTCGATCTACCGCTCGAAAGGCTCCTGATCTATGATGACAGCTATGGCCGCCTGCCCGAACTCGACTGGTTGCAGGGTCTTGGGCTGCGCGCGGCGGTTGCGATGCGCACTGGCAGCACGCGGGGGTTGCTGACGGCCGCGCTGGCGGGAGCGGGCATCGCGTTGCTGCCCAAGGCCATTGCCCGCCGAGAAGCCTCGCTGGTCGAAGTGGATGCAGGCAGTACACCGCCGCCGCGTATTCCGTGGCTCATCGTCCACCGCGACCTCCGCAGCCAGCCGTCGATACGACTGGTTCACAAATGGGTGCTGGAAACCTTCAACGCGCTGGTGAAGAATTAATTCGTCGCCCGGTGGTTCAGATCGTGGCCGAGCGCCAGCACGCCGACGCCCAATATCGTCCAGAGAATTTCGGTGCTGCCATGCGGCAGCGTCAATGCACCCGCCATCATGCCGATACCCAGCGCGCCGATGGCGGCGGGCATCACGAAATTATGCTCCCAAAGTCCTTTGCCCAAAGCAAGCACGCCGAAGACGATGGCCAGGAACAGGCCGACTTCGTGTATCACGGGATCGAGCAGCAAACCGCCCGCCGAAGCGATGAAGACAAGAACGATAGAGGTCGCGAGGCAATGCATCAGGCACAGGCCGGCAATGCTCAACCCGAGCCCGTCCCAGCGCCATTTCGTCCAAACCTGCGTCATTATCGATTTCCTCTATACCGATTCGACGCACGTTACAACATATCATTTGGATTTTGTCGTCATCCGGTCTCTTGCTTTTGAACGTTATTCAGCCAGACTTGTGCATCGAATATGGAGTGAGGGCGAAGCAAAATGAATGAAGATCATCATAATCCGGGACGGGGCTTTCATCGCCGCGACGTGATGCGCGGTGCCGCTATGCTTGGCGCAGGTGCAGCGCTGATGCGGCCGCTGCCGATGTTCGCGCAAACGGGCATGGCCGATGTACGCAAGGCGGCGCTGGCGAGCCGCGATGCCTCGTTGAAGCGCATCCGCGACTGGATCGCCTTGCCGTCGATTGCCGCTGAAAACCGCAACATGGCGGAAGGCGCGCAATATATGGCCGAACTCGCGCGGGATGCTGGGTTCGCGGATGTCGAGATCGTCCCGACCGACGGCCATCCGGGCGTGTTCGGGACTATCGACGTCGGCGCAAAACGAACGCTGGGCATCTATTTCATGTACGACGTCAAACAATTTGATCCAGCCGAATGGTCATCGCCGCCGCTCGAAGGAAGGATGGTTGAACGGCCCGGTTTTGGCACCGCAATCATGGGACGCGGCGCGGTTAACCAGAAGGGTCCGGAGGCGACGTTCCTCGCGGCGCTGCACGCAATTCGTGCCGCCGGACGCAAGCTGCCGGTAAACATTGTCCTGATCTGCGAAGGCGAAGAGGAGATTGGCTCGCCGAATTTCCGGCAGATAGCGACCAAGCCCAATATTCTTGCAGCGCTACGCAAATGCGAAGGCATCTTCATTCCCGCAAGCTGGCAGGACAAAAATGGCAATGTTGCGGTCAATCTCGGATCGAAGGGCATCATCGAGCTCGAACTGGTCGCAAGCGGCGAAAAATGGGGCCGGGGGCCGAAGGGGGATGTCCATTCCAGCCTGAAAGCCATGATCGATTCGCCCGCATGGCGGCTGGTCGCGGCGCTCAACACTCTGGTTACGCCCGATGGCAACACGCCGCTTATCGACGGCTGGTTCGAAAATGTCCGGCCGCTGACGGTGCGCGAGAAAAGCCTCATTACCGAAGCCGCAAGGCTTGGCGACGAGGCCCAGCAAAAAGCCATGCTGGGCGTCACCCACTGGATCGATAATCTCGCCTATCCCGATGCCCTGGTCCGGCTGGCACAGGAGCCGACGGTCAATATCGAAGGGCTGGTCGCGGGCTATACAGGCCCGGGCGGCAAAACGATCCTGCCAGGGCGCGCGGTTGCCAAGCTCGACCTGCGGCTTGTCCCCAACCAGACCCGTGCGGAGGCCGAGAAGAAGCTGCGCGCGCATCTCGACCAAAGAGGCTTTGCCGATATCGAGACGAACGTCAGTGGCGGTTATGACCCGACCGAAGCGGCGGAATCGAGCCGCCTCATCCAGACCGAGCTGGCGACATACCGCAAACTGGGAGTTCAGGCGAACCTCAACGCGCGGCTGGCGGGAAGCTGGCCGGGTGCGACCTTCACTGCACCGCCAGTGTCGATACCGGCGGGGCATTTCGGTATCGGCCATGGCGCAGGCGCGCATGCTCCGGACGAATATTATCTGATCGATTCGACCAATCCCAAGGTTGCGGGGCTCGTTGATGCGACGATGGGCTATGCCGAATTTCTCTATGTGCTGGCGGCGATAAAATAGCGCCGGCGCAATCGTTTTTTGCAATTCCCGGCGGGCAGAATGCAATCAGGGTGCCGGACGTTGCGCTTGCCAGCTGCATTGCTGCCGCGCATATCGGCGCGCATGGATGCCGTTATATATTCGCCAAGACCATCGGCCGCTGCACCGGGTCGGCCCGAAGCGCTGATCCGCTGGCTGCTCTGTGTCGCCGCGCTGGTCTTCACGATCGTCGTCATCGGCGGGATTACGCGGCTGACCGAATCGGGGCTTTCGATTACCGAATGGCGACCAATAACCGGCACACTGCCTCCTTTGAGCGACGCGGCGTGGGCGGCCGAGTTCGAGAAATACAAGCAAATCCCTGAATATACCGAAATCAACGGCCCAGCGGGGATGACGCTGGCGCAGTTCAAATTCATCTATTTCTGGGAATGGCTGCACCGGCTGATCGGGCGGATTATCGGGATGGCCTTTGCGTTGCCGCTCATATGGTTTTGGGTAAAGGGCGCAATCCCCAGAGGCTACAAGCCCCGCCTGCTCGCTTTGCTGGCGCTGGGCGGATTGCAGGGAGCCATCGGCTGGTGGATGGTATCGTCGGGCCTCGCGGTCCGCACCGATGTAAGCCATTACCGGCTGGCGGCGCATTTGCTGACGGCCCTTTTCATATTGGGCGGGATTGTGTGGACGGTGCTCGATCTGAAGGCGCTGGCGCGAAATCCTGCGGAAAGACCGGCAAAGCTTACCGGATTTGCAGGGTTGGCTCTGGCCATATTGTTCGTACAGCTGCTATTCGGTGCGTGGGTCGCGGGCCTGAATGCAGGTTATGTTTCAAATAGTTGGCCCTTGATGAACGACCGCCTGGTGCCCGATGGTATCGACATGTCGCGGGGCTTTTTCTCTGCTTTAGTGAACGACCCGTTCTTAACCCATTTTGTGCACCGCTGGTGGGCATGGGTTGCGGTAATAGCGCTTATCATGCTTGCCCGACGAACAAAAAAAGCGGGAGCGCGCAGCGCCTCCATTGCCATCCACAGCGCCTTTGGCGTGCAGATCTTGCTTGGTATTGCAACGGTGATGACGGGCATGAACATTGTGCTCGCCGTATCGCATCAGGCGGTCGGTGCCTTGCTGGTTGCAGCCACGGTGTGGGGCGCGCATGTTATCGGACAGCAAGATGGCCAATGAAGTCGCGCTGATCTACGCGGTTTTCCCGACGGCGGGCGAAGGGCATGATGCCTGCCGGAAACTGCTGAACGAGCGGCTGATCGCCTGCGCGAACCGGCTGCCTTTGGTGATCTCGCACTTCCGCTGGGAAGGGGAGATTGAGGCGAAGGAAGAGCATCCGGTGATTTTCAAGACCAGTCCCGGGAAGGCAAGGGCGGCGATGGAACGGATCGCGGCGCTGCACCGTTATCAGGTGCCAGCAGTGATCGAGCTGTCGGTGGCTCCGGCGCTGCCCGCATTTGCCCAATGGGTGGATACCGAGACGAGCTGAAAGGCGACCGGTATTATTATACCCGCCGCAAAACCCCTGCTTTTGCTTGACTATCGGGCGCTTCATCGTCATTAGCGCCGCTTCGCGTGCAGGCTCGTTCACGATTCTTGCACTATTCCAGAATTTCGAAAGGTTCGATTAGCGATGAAAACGCTATCCAGAGTAACGAAATCGATCCGTCCGCAGGACGTCGAGAAATCGTGGGTGCTCATCGATGCAGAAGGCCTGGTTGTTGGCCGCGTCGCCAGCATCATCGCCAACATCCTGCGCGGCAAGACCAAGCCGAGCTACACCCCGCATGTCGATTGCGGCGACCATGTCGTCGTCATCAATGCCGACAAGGTGAAGTTCACCGGCAACAAGCTGAAGGACAAGGTCTATTACCGCCACACCGGCTATATCGGCGGCATCAAGGGCATCACTGCGGGCAAGGTGCTTGACAGCAAGTTCCCCGAGCGCGTGCTTGAAAAGGCAGTCGAGCGCATGGTTCCGCGCGGTCCGTTGGGCCGTGCGCAGATGCGCGCGCTTCATCTCTACAATGGCACCGAACATCCGCATGACGGCCAGCAGCCGAAGGTGCTCGACGTCGCTTCCATGAACCGCAAGAACAAGGTGGGTGCATAATGTCCGAAACCGCTAACTCGCTCGCCGATCTCGAAACGCTGGGCGCCGAAACGCCAGCATCACCACAGATCGCCGCTGTCATTCGCGAACAGGAAATCGACGCGCAGGGCCGTGCCTACGCGACCGGTCGCCGCAAGGATGCCGTTGCCCGCGTCTGGCTGAAGCCCGGCACCGGCAAGATCACTGTCAACGGCCGCGACCAGGAAGTCTATTTTGCGCGCCCGTCGCTTCGCCTCGTCATCAACCAGCCGTTCGGCGTGACCGAGCGTGTCGGCCAGTATGACATCGTCGCCACCGTCAAGGGCGGCGGGCTCTCGGGCCAGGCCGGCGCGGTCAAGCATGGTATCGCGCAGGCTTTGTCGAAGTACGAACCGACGCTGCGCAGCGCGGTCAAGGCCGAGGGCTTCCTGACCCGCGACAGCCGCACCGTCGAACGCAAGAAATACGGCAAGGCCAAGGCGCGCAAGAGCTTCCAGTTCTCGAAGCGCTAAGAGTTACAGGAACGGGGCTGCATGGCCCCGGCCTGCTAGGGAAGGGCGGCTCCGACGGGAGCCGCCTTTTTTCGTTGTGCAGCAGGGCTTTGGCGGGCAGACCGCGTTCATGGTCAAATATATCCTGCTCGCGCTACTGATTGCCGTCATCGCCTTTGGCGGCTGGTTCTGGATGAAGACCGATCCGCAGAAACTCGATTTTGTCGACCAGGTCGCGCCGGGAGCGTCTGAGTATCGCGGCACACCGATAGTCGGCATCGCTTATGGCGAGGACGAGCGGCAGAAGCTCGATATCTATGTGCCGGAGGGCGAGGCCGAGAAACCCTATCCGGTGCTGGTCTTTTTCCACGGCGGCGCATGGCGCGATGGCGAGCGCGACGGTTACGGCTTTCTGGGCCGCGCCTTTGCCGCGCGCGGTATCGTCACTGTTGTCGCCGACTATCGCAAGACGCCCAAGCACCGCTTTCCAGCTTTTGTCGAAGACACGGCTTCGGCCATCGCCTGGACCCATGCCAATATCGGCAAACACCAGGGCGATCCCGAAAAGCTTTTCATCATGGGCCATAGCGCGGGCGCGCATCTCGTGATGATGACCGCGCTCGACAGGCAGTGGCTGGCGGCCAAAGGGCTCGACACTTCGATCATCAAAGGCGTGATCGGCCTTGCCGGAGGCTATGATTTCCTGCCGCTGACCACCGAATCCTCCAAAATCGCGTTGGGACAATGGCCCGACCTTACCGAAACACAGCCTGTCACTTATGTGCGCGCCGATGCGCCTCCGCTGCTGCTGCTCACGGGCGATGCCGACACGGTGGTAAAGCCAAGAAACAGCAACTCGCTGAACGCCAAAATGGCTGAGCTGGGCGGGAAATCCGAACTGAAAATCTATCCCGGCGTCGACCATTCCGGCATCGTCATGGCGATCTCGCGCCCCTTCCGCGACAGAGCACCCACTCTTACCGATGTGACCCGGTTCATCGCAGCAAACTAGCCGCTCCTGCATGGTTAACGGCTGATTTACCCTTTCCCGCTACGCCCGGGAATGAATGTTATTGTACCGGAAAAATGCATGAGCAATTTGCATCATTTGAAAGACATGTTCGCGTCGTTCGCCGATATGAAAGGCGAATGGGCCTTGCTACGCCGTTCCGCTCAGGCTGAAAACCGCGACCTCATGCTCGCGCAATTGCAGGCGGCCGGTCGCAGCCATGTTTCGGTGTTCCTGTCGGGGCTGCTGACCATGTGGCCCGCGTTGGCCATATTGTGGTTCGGCGGCGCAAACCCGCAATTCGCGCAATACAGCGTTCCGCTGTACACTATTGCCGTTATTATCGGCTTCCGCGTCCATGTGCGGATCAAGGATTATGTTGCGGATACCGATCCCGATGGTCGTTACCTGCTATTTTTGCGGCGGCTGTTCGTTTTGCAGGTCGTTGTGGCATCATCGAGCTGGGTTATGCTGCTGGCCGACATCTGGAGCTATCCGCATGACATTGGTCTCATCGTCGCGGCGGCAATGACATTTGGCATGATTGCCGTTGGCGCGCTGATCTATCTTTCGCTTCCCGCAGCGATGATCATGTGGCTGTCGATTCTGACCGTCGGGGGCACTGGCGCAGCGACTTTTTCCGGAATCGAACTTCCGTGGTTCTTCCATGCCGGCATTGCCTTGTTCGGCGTATCGCTTTTCCGCATCGGAATGCTTCAGTGGCGCTCGTTCATGCAATCGCTGGATAATGCGCAAGCCTTCGCTGCAAGCCAGGAACGCTATTTCGCTGCCGAGCAGGAACGGATGGCAGCGATAGAGGCCGAACGGCACAATACCAGCACTGCGCGCAGCGAGGAACGAAAGCGCGCCGATACCGAGCGCCAGCAGGCGATGGCAACGCTCGCCAGTGAATTCGAACAATCGGTGCATTCGATCATCGACATGATGGAGCAGGCCGTGCGGGCGGTGGGCGAGTCCTCGCAGCAACTTGCCGCAATCGGCACGCAAACGCGGGAGCGGACCGACGCGATGGCCGATATGGCAGGCAATATGAGCAATGCGATCCAGATGGTGGCCGCAGCGGCCCGGCAGTTGAGCGAGTCCTCGGATTCGATTTCGGGCCAGGTCCATGATCAGGTCGCCGCGTCGGAATCGGCAACGACCAGCAGCAAGCAGGGTAGCGGCGTCATGGCGCATCTGGCGGGCGAGGCCGAAAAGGTCGGCGAAATCGCCGCGATGATCCAGGACGTGGCGAGCAAGACAAATTTGCTGGCGCTCAATGCCACTATCGAGGCCGCGCGCGCAGGCGAGGCAGGGCGCGGCTTTGCCGTGGTGGCGCAGGAAGTGAAGAGCCTTGCCAGCCAGACGCATGGCGCGATCGGTTCGGTCACCGACACGGTGACGACGATCAAGGACCAGATGGACAATGCCGCACGGATGGTCGGTTCGGTCGCATTGCAGATGAACAATGTGCAGGCGGGCGCGAACAATATCGCGAGCGCGATTACCCAGCAGCAAGCAGCAACACGCGATATCAGCAGCCATGCCGAACATGCTGCGCAGGATGCGGAGCATGTCCGCGAGTTCAGCAAGGAAGTGAATGTTGCGGCGGTTCAGGTCGGCGAGGTGGCCGACGAGATGCAACAGGTGATGACCGGCCTCGAAAGCCGCGCCGCTGCATTGCGCGAGGCCAGCCGGAATTTCCTGGACCGGTTGCGCGCCGCCTAAATCAGCTCCGCAAGCCGCGTTTCGACTTCGCCCATTTGCCCGGCCAGCATCGCTGCAAGTCTGACGTCGTCCAGCCCATGAAATTTGCAAACCTGCGGCATCGACAGTCCTACCCGCAAGGTAGCTCCCCATTGCCCGTCGTCCAGACGCACACAGCGGACTGGCTGGCCCAGCCGGATACCCTCGCCGATTAGCGCTTTGTGAATGCGCGTCGCGTCGTCGAATGCCAGATTGCGCCGCTGCGTGCCGTCTGCGTCATGGCTCAGGTCAAGCGTCACCAGAGTCTGCATTTCAATGGGATGTTCCGAGGGCCATTCGCTTTCTCCCGGCGCCGCGCTCGCCACTTTCGAGATGCCGAGATTCACGGTCAGCCGGTCGGTCGCAACTCCGAACGCCGCGACGACACGGGTGATATCGGCAAGGCTGAGTTTCTGGAACCTCTCGAGTTCGAACAGCGAAGCAGCCAGCCTGAGTGCGAGTCCGGCATTGCCTTCATTGGCCAATATGTCCCGGCCTGCCCAGCTCTTCGGCACTTCTGCGCGGCGGAAGATATTCGCCATGCCCGATGCCAGCGGCGCAGCGGCCTCGGCTGTCCCGGCTGGCAACAGCGCAAATCCGCTGAATGGCGGGCCGCCCATGAATTTCGATCCGGTCAGGAAAACCATGATGCCGCGTTTCAGATAATCGGCGATGGCGGCACTGGTAATGCGCGCCTGACAGGCGTCGACCACGAATGAAAGCCGGTCGCCGAAACGGTCAATCAAGGCATCGATCTCGTCGAGATGCGGCAGCACCAGCCCGGTTTTCGAGCCATGCACAATGTGAATCAGCGGATGCTCGCCGCTGGCCAAAGCTGTCTCGATCCGTTCCGACATTGCAGCAGAGATATCGTCGCTGCCGAATGCCGTGCCCGCCTCGTTCCGCACCGGAAAGTCGCCGAGATGGATCGGCGGCAGACCGGCGACAGCCTCGCCCGGCTCGCACTTATGGCCCAGCGGCGTTTCCTGCGCGAAATATCTGCCTGCTGCGCTGTGAATGCACCCGGAACCCACCTCATCCGAACCGAGTAGCAGATTGCAGATGCCAGTTCGGCTTCGCCCGGCAACTGCTAGCAAAGCGACATATTCGAGGTCGGTACCTGATGCAGCGAAGAAGATATCGGTGGATATGTCGAGCCTGTAGGCCGACCGTATCTGGTCGCGAGCGTTGTCCAGAAACTCGGCGTAGCGAGCGCCATCGTTCAGGGCATCGGCATTGTCGAAACGTGCCGCCAGATACGCCATCGCATCGGCGCTCAAATCGTTTGCAGTCGATGATGCAAAGGCAATCAGGTCGCGCGGATACGGGCCGCTATGATAGCGGTTCAGCCCGGTTGCGGGATCGAGCAGGATGCGGGCATCGCCGCCCTGGGTCATAAGCTGCGCCAGAGGCGGGATTGAATTTGAAGGCAAATGCACCACTTTCATCGCCGGGGGAGTTGCATTTCTATTGGCATGCTGGGGCCAAATTGGAAATTGCGAAAATCGCACTGGTCACTATGTCATCGCGGACAGGCTTATAGCGCTTCAAGGATAGAATTATGAACGTAACCCCCCTGAAAATATCCGACGCGGCCAAACGCGACGTGCGGATATTGTTCATTGCCAAACATGCGCTGGGCGACGGTTCGCTGCACGGCGAGGATGGCAATCATGCTGTCTATCACCATGAGGTGCGGACGATATTGGAGGGTCTGGGGCTGAACCTGAAGGTCGCCAACAATTATGATGCGCTGTTCGGCGATCCCGGCGTCGATTTCGTCTTTCCGCTGCTTAATCGCGGCGGCTTTTTCAATTCGGAAATGCTGCTGCCATTGTTGTGCAACCGGCTCGGGATTCCCTATCTGGGAGCCAGCCCGATCCTGCGCGGGCTTTCCGACGACAAGCATCTCACGAAGCTTGAGGGCCGCATCCACGGCGTCCCGACCTGCGACTGGGCAATCTACCGCAACGGCGCGCCGGTTCGTGAGGAGGACTGCCCGAAAGCGGCGCGTTATGTGATCAAGCCCAACGCCTCGTCGGCAAGCTGGGGCGTCGGCGACGCAACCGATTGGGACGGCGTGAAGGCCGCAATTGCAGGCATCCATGCCGAGGGCCATGATGCCATTGTCGAGCCGTTCATGAACGGCAGCGATGTCGAGGTGCCCGTCATCACCATCAATGGCGAGCCGCAAGTGATGCCGCCGATGCTGTTCCGGCAGGCCGACCCCTCGCATCTGCGCACCTATTGGGAAAAGCGCGACTTGGTCGATCGCACCCAGAAATATGAACTCGTCCCGTTCGAAGGCGGCGACGCCTGGCCGCAGATACGCGAGCTGACGCTGAAAATGGCGGAGATATTCCGTCCTTTCGATTATGGCCGCTTCGAATTCCGTTTCGACGAGGACAGCGGCGAGGTGAATTTGCTCGAGGTCAACCTCAACTGCAATCTGTGGTCGCAAAAGGTCTATGGGCGCTCGGCTCTTTTGATGGGCTGGACACAGGAGCAGCTCATCGAGACCATCGTCGCCGAAAGCCTGATGCGCCACGGGCTGATGGCGCGGTGAGAATAACCGTCGCCCCCGCGCAGGCGGGGGCCTTGGGAGGTTGGCGCTACGCTGCCTGAGATCAGTTTGAGGTTGGTTTGTCCCCCGGACAAACCTTGGACATGCGGGGCATGTCCACCCTCAAACTCCTTCGCGGGGATGACGAGAACGCTAGCGCCCCATTTTCTTCTGCCGCCGCCGCTGCACCGAAGACCCTATCCCCATAGCTTCGCGATATTTGGCCACCGTGCGCCGCGCGATGTCGAAGCCCTTGGCGGTGAGCAGGTCGACCAGAGTGTCGTCGGACAGGATCTTCGCGCCCTCGCCATCGATCAGCGTCTTGATATGGCTCTTCACCGCCTCGGCTGACGCGCCATCACCGTCCGCTGACTGCACCCCCGACGAGAAGAAATATTTGAGATCGAACAGCCCGCGGTCGCAGTGCAGATATTTGTTGCTGGTCACGCGGCTGACTGTGGACTCATGCATTTCGATGGCGTCAGCCACCTGCCGCAAGGTCAGCGGTCGCAGATGGGCGACGCCGCCGCGGAAGAAGCCGTCCTGCTGTTGGACGATCTCGGTCGCGACCTTGACGATGGTGCGCTGGCGTTGGTCCATCGCCTTGATCAGCCAGTTGGCGTCGGCCATGCAGTCCGAAAGCCACGCCTTGGTCGCCTTGTCCTGCCCCAGCTCGGCAACATAGGTCCGGTTGATGAGCAAGCGCGGCAGATTGGCGCTGTTAAGCTCGATGGCCCAGCCGCTTCCGCGCGCGGTTACGAATATGTCGGGCGTGACCGCGATGCTGTCTTCGCTTTCGAAGCGGCAGCCGGGCTTGGGGTCATAGCCACGCAGCTCGATCATCATGTCGCGCAAATCTTCGTCGTCGACGCGGCACATGCGTTTGAGCTGATCGAACGCGCCCCTGGCGACGAGGTCGAGATTGTCGATCAGCTTCGCCATGCAAGGGTCGTAGCGATCGGCCTCCTTCGCCTGCAGGGCAAGGCATTCGGAAAGGTCGCGCGCGCCGACACCGGTGGGGTCGAAACGCTGTAATGCCGCCAGTGCATCCTCCATCTCGGCCATCGGTACGCCCAAGCGGTGCGCCATCGCCAGCAGGTCCTCGCCCAGATAGCCGGTGGGTTCGATCTGCTCGATGAGTTGCTGGACAAGGAAAAGCGTCCGGCCAGACAACGCGCTGCCGGCCTGCGCCATCAGATGTTCGCGCAGGGTAATGTCGGGTGCGGCAAAGCTGTCGAAATCCGGGCCATCGCCACCAAACTCGGCAGACATGCCGCTGCCCGACAGCCCGAGCATCCCGTCCGCGCCGCCGATGCTATCCGAGACGCTATCGTGGTGGAAGGTCTCGGCGCTGAAATCGACATCGAGCGCTTCGCTCGCGGCGGCGTCGCTGCCGTTCAGTATTTCGCCGCTGTCACGCTCGCCGCTTTCGGTCGAGGGCAAGGCGACATATTCTTCGGGTGGAGCCTCGACTGCGGGTTCGCTGGCGCCATTCTCCAATATCGGGTTGCGCTCGATTTCCTCGGCAATGAAGGCTTCGATTTCCATCGACGACAATGCCAGCAACTTGATCGCCTGCTGCAATTGCGGCGTCATCACCAGCGACTGGCTTTGGCGGAGATCGAGGCGGGGGGCTAAAGCCATGAAATTACGTTTCCGCCGTCAACCCCGGTTCACATCGCAAAGCTTTCGCCCAGATAGAGGCGGCGGACATTGGGGTCGGCGACCAGCGCCTCGGGTGATCCGGCGAACAGCACTTGCCCACCGTAGATGATGCAGGCGCGGTCGACGATGTCGAGCGTTTCGCGGACATTATGGTCGGTGATGAGCACGCCGATATTGCGCGTCTTGAGGTCTTTCACGAGATCGCGGATGTCCGAAATCGAAATCGGGTCGATGCCCGCAAAGGGTTCGTCGAGCAGCATGATCGATGGGCTCGCCGCCAGCGCCCGCGCAATCTCGCAGCGCCGCCGTTCTCCGCCCGACAGCGCCATTGCGGGTGCGGCGCGGAGGCGGGTGAGGCCGAATTCGTCGAGCAATTTTTCCAGCCGCGCGGCGCGGGCATCGGCATCGGGTTCGGCGAGTTCGAGCACCGAGCCGATATTCTGCTCGACGGTCATGCCGCGAAAGATCGATGTCTCCTGCGGCAGATAGCCGAGCCCGAGGATGGCGCGGCGATACATGGGAAGGCCGGTTATATCCGCGCCATCGAGCGTAATGCGCCCGCTGTCGGGCTTCACCAGACCCATGATCGAATAGAAACAGGTGGTCTTGCCCGCGCCGTTCGGGCCGAGCAGGCCGACCACTTCGCCCTTCGCCACTGACAGCGAAACATCGGTCAGAACCGCTCGCTTGTCATAGCTTTTGGCAATGGACACAACGCCAAGACCGGAGTTCATGCCTTCCTCGGTCGTGGCGTTCGCCACCGGGCGCTCTGCTGTCATGCTGTCCATTTCAAATCGCCCGCGATTATGTGTTGTTACAAGCGATAGCTAATGACTCGGGCAGCAACATGCAATTGGCATGATTCATGCGTGTCCGATTTGGGGATGGTCAGTTATTGCGTTGCGGCACGGTGAAGGTGCCTTTGACCCGCCCGCCGGAATTGGTCACGCCAGGCGCACCGCCGCCGTTGATAGTCGAACGGCCCGAATTGAGGTCGATCACCAGACGCCCACCGCTGAGCTTGTTCGCGCCTTGCGTCAAATTAACGCCACCGATGAGCGTGATGAGATTGGCGTTGAGATCGTAAATCGCCGAGCTGCTCGTGGCGCGCAAATCGTCCTTGGTGATGATGACGCCGCCGGTTGCATCGAGCCGGTTGACGTCGATGCCGCCACTACTTGTGTATGCCGCAGTCACGCGATTGGCTTTCATCGTCAGCCCCGCCTGCGTCGCGGTCACCCCGCCGGTCAGCACCACGCGGTCGGCGCGGTCCTGAAGCTCAAGTGCGCCTGCGTCGAAATTGACGGGGGCGTTGCTATCATGGTTGCGGATCGTCTGCGCCGGAGAGGCCGAAGAGATCAGCGTCACCGCGAAAATTGCGGCAGGCATGCCGAAGGGTAGGGAGCGCAGGTTCATCGCAGCCTCACTTAATCGCATTCTGGTCGATGCGCAATTGGACGCCGCCGTCGAGCCGCACCACGCGGCTTTCAAGGTCGCCGGTAAGCCGAGCTGCCTTGAAGGTGCCGACCTTGGTGCGTCCGCTGACCGGACCGAAGCTTTCCATCTTCTTGTCTTTCAACGAAAATTCGACATTGCTTGCGACCATGTCATAGCCGGGCGATTCAACGGCCAGCGGGCCGTTCACGCGCATCTTCTCGTCGGTCAAGCTATACGAACCGCGCTGCGCCAGCACCGATGCGGGCCCGTCATTGAGCATGATCCGCGCCGAAAGCGCGGTCATGTCCAGCACCGGGTCGGCAGATGTCTTCTGCACTGCGCTGCCCGCGCGCAGCGAGAATGGGCGGCCCTTGTCATCCTCACCGCGATATAGGGCTTCGACCAGTCGCATTCGTTCCTTCGACAGGCTGACTTCGTCCTTGTCGAGTACGAAGCTCAGTTCCTGCGTCGCGGTAAAGGGACTGAATGCCAGTATCGCTACCAGCACACCGATGATGCTGGGCAATACGACGCGCAACGACCGGATCAGCTTATCGTGCTTGCCGCCGGGCATCGCCCAATGCTGCCTTTGCGTGCGTTCGAGATCGGCCTTTTTGGACATTATGCGAGGCTATAACACCTTCGAACCTTAACTGTGCCCGAATATATCGATTTCCGGCCAACCCGCCAAATCGAGATCGGCGCGGTGGGGCAGGAAATCGAAACAGGCTTGTGCGAGCGCGCTGCGGCCTTCGCGTTCGAGACGGACGACAAATTCGGCGTGCAAGCGGTGCAGGTAACGCACGTCGCTCGCCGCATAATCTTTCTGAGCATCTGACAAGGTCGGCCCGCCCCAGTCGCTCGATTGCTGCTGCTTGGAAATGTCGGTGGCGAGCATTTCCTTGACCAGTTCTTTCAGCCCATGCCGGTCGGTGTAGGTCCGCGTCAGCCGCGAGGCGATCTTGGTGCAGAACACAGGTGCCGCAACGACATTCAGATAATGCGAAATCGCAGCCAGATCGAAGCGCGCAAAATGGAACAGTTTGAGCCTGTTGGGGTCGCCGAGCACGGCACGCAAATTGGGTGCGGCATAATCGCTTCCGGGCGCAAAACGTACCAGATGCTCGTCGCCCCGCCCGTCCGAAATCTGCAGCAGGCAAAGCCGGTCGCGCGGTGTGATCAGGCCCATGGTTTCGGTATCGACTGCGACCGGCCCATCGGCCAGAACACCAGCGGGCAGGTCTTCTTCGTGTAGAAATACGCTCATGCGGTTCCTCTGCCCCAGCGGCGAGCCCAAGGCAAATGAAACTGCCACCTGAACGAATCGTAATATTTGCTATCGCGCCTGCTTTTATTGCGATATAGCGGAGCCTTGTGCGGCCATGAAGGGCTGCGCTTTTGATGTGCAGGCCAGTCGCCCTTGACTGCATTTATAATTCGGTTTGGGCGATAAGAAGGCAAGTACGAAGACATGGGTTTTGATCGCAAGCGTGCCGGCAAGGGCCGGGACAAAAGAGACGGTTTTGGTGACGAAAGCTATGACGGCTACCGCGCACCCACCCCCTACCAGAGCGATTTCGGCGGCGGACGCCCCAGCGGCGGTTTCGGCGGCGGCGGTGGCGGAGGCTTCGGAGGCGCACCACGACGCGGCCCCGGCGGCCCGCCGATGCCTGCTCAGGTAATCGGTTCCGGCAAGGGAATCGTCAAGTTTTTCAACGGACAAAAGGGTTTCGGCTTCATCCAGGTCGATGACCGTCCCGACGATGTGTTCGTGCATATCAGTGCGGTCGAACAGGCTGGGCTGTCCGGTCTGGCAGAAGGCCAGCCGCTCGAATTCACGCTGGTCGACCGTGGCGGCAAGGTGTCGGCGACCGATCTTGTTATCGATGGCGATCCGATTCCCGTTCCCGAGCGCGCCCCGCGTCCGGACCGTCCCGGTTTCGACCGTGGTCCGCGCGAAGGCGGCGGTGGTTTCCGCGACTCGGCACCCCGCGCGCCACAGCGCGAATCGACTGGCGAACGCGCCAATGGCACCGTGAAGTTCTTCAACGACATGAAGGGCTTCGGCTTCATCCAGCGCGACGATGGCGGCGAGGACGTGTTCGTCCACATCTCTGCACTCGAACGTTCGGGCATGGGTCAGGTCACGCAGGGCGACCGGCTGGCATTCGACATCGAAATCGACCGCCGTGGCAAGTTTTCGGCCGCCAATCTGGGTTCGGTTGCCGAATAAGCGGATTTAGGGAGAATCGGAAGGGCGGGTGAGGCACACAGCTTCGCCCGCTTTTTTTTGATTAAGCCTTGCCCATTGACGCTGCCAGAAACCAGGCGCGCTGCTCGGCCTGGTCGGTCCAGTCGTCGAGCAGGCCGTCGGTCGCATTGTCGCCTGCCTCTTCGGCCAAATCCTTGGCGTCCTTGAGCGCCTTCACCAGCGTCTCGTTATCGGCGTGGAGTTCCTTCAACATTTTGCCTGCATCGGTCAGGATCGAATCCTGATCCTTGATCCTCTGCTTTGCCCCAATTGCACCGATCGAGGTCAGCGTGCCTTGCCCCAGCTTGCGCACGCGCTCTGCAACAAGGTCTGTCGTCGCCAGCAGCTCGGTTGCCTGGGCATCGAACAACAGATGATATTCGTGAAAATGCGGTCCTGTTACGTGCCAGTGGAAATTCTTGGTCTTGAGGTAAAGCGCATAATAATCCGCGAGCAGGCCGTTGAGCGCATCGGCCAGTGCCTTCTTGCTATTGTCACCTTCTGCCATGTCGAGTCTCCTTTGCAGCCGACATGGTAAGGCGATAACACTCAAACCAACAGAGGATTTCGGCCAGAGAAAGTGGCTGGTTCGATAATTCAGGCGAGCCCGAACGCCCGGAGCGCCAAGATCAGGCCCCAGCCCAAAAGCAGCGCGCCCGAGACCCAGCGGATGGGCTTCAGCGGCACGATCTGCGCCAGCCTTTCGCGCAGGATGACCGCCGGGATAGTCGCTGCCATGATCCCCGCAAATCCGCCCGCCAGCGCCATGCCCCACAAGTCGGTATTTGCGGCGCGGGCAGCGATGACGAACTGGCTCTTGTCGCCGAATTCGAGGATGAACAGGCCGAGGAAGGCGGTAAGGAATGCTCCGGTTTTCCACCCCGTCAAAGGATCGACCGTCCGCCGCCACATCAACATGCCAGCGCCTGCAAAAACATAGGCAAGGCCGGTGAACAAGGTCAGCGGTGCTTCGCTGATCCAGCTATCGACCACCGATCCGCCCGCTGCCGAGATCGCGCAATTCAGCAAAGTCGCACATGCCAGCCCGGCGATTATCGCGCCGTTCCTGTGATAGCGCAACGCCAGCGCCGCCGCCAATATCTGTGTCCGGTCGCCCATCTCGGCAAGGAAGACCGACAGGAAAGTGGTAAGCAGCGCGTCCATCGCCAGCGCCTTAGCACAAACCGTTTAAACACCCACTACCGTCGCCCCAGCGCAGGCTGGGGCCTATCACGTCGGTCAGCACCGACGAGGGTAGATGCTATCGAAACGCGACATAGGCCGCAGCCTTCGCTGGGGCGACGGCATTTTTGTTTTGTAAGTAGAGTTAATTTGGCAACCTTACCGCGACCGAAGCCAGCAACGACTGAGTCACCGCCGGGCTCAGTTGCGAACAACCGATGGCATCGCCCAAAATGTCGCTGAAGCTGCCGATCACCGAATCGGCTCCGCCAGATTCGATAACGCGGCTCATCGATGCTTCGAACACGCCCGCGATTTCGGCGACGGCGGCGAAATGGTGTGCGACTGCAGTCTGGCGGATCGCCTCCAGCCGGACGAGGAACTGCATGGGATTTGAATCGAAAGAAGTGAGTTTGAGCGCGTCGAGCAAATCGCTCAATTCCGCGCGGACCATCATCATTCGGTCGTGATCCATGTCCATGGCAATGCCCCCTGCCTGTTTTCCCCGAAGGCAGAGTGCGCCAACATGGTTAATAAGTGGTGAAAGCCGGTTTCCGCTGCCCACTCACCGTCACCCTGAACTTGTTTCAGGGTCCATTCCTCCTCAATGACCGCCGGTTGCGGCGGAGAAATGGATGCTGAAACAAGTTCAGCATGACGGAATTGGGGCGGTGAAGCGACTCAACGCTTGACTTTCCGCCCCCAACCCAGCAAAGGCGCGCGTCTGTGAACGGGCGGGCGCGTTGCCGCCATCCGTTTTTAACGAAATTCGAAACGAAGGAATGGGCCATGGCGAAGCCAGCCACGATCAAGATCAAGCTGCTCAGCACCGCTGACACCGGCTTTTTCTATGTGACCAAGAAAAACCCGCGCAACATCACCGAAAAGATGACGTTCCGCAAATACGACCCCGTCGTGCGCAAGCATGTCGAGTTCAAGGAAGCCAAGATCAAGTAAGCGGTTTCGCTGCTTGAAGGCTATCGATCAGGGCGCTTCGGGCGCCCTTTTTGATTGGTGCGGATTACGTTGTTCAAAAAAGCGGCTTGAGCATCGCGAGAAATTGCTGGGTAGCGGCTGTGACCTGATAAATGCTCGGCAAAAGGTCAAAAATATCCAGTGCTACGACAGGCCCTGCCACTTTGGCGGCTGATGTTAATGCTGCATCTGCAAGCTTTGTGCCGCGTTCCCCACTCCACGCTAATATCTTTTTGGTAAATTCGATCAATTTGCCCGATTGACGCTCTAACGTTTCTGAACTTGGCTTTTCCGCAACAACTTCATCCTTAAGCGCGAGCACAGATGCCTTTAGCTCGGCAATGTCAGCCTTAGATGCGGGTAGGTCTGCCAACGGTTCTGGTGGGTTGTTGTGGCCAAATGCGGCAGATGGACATTCGATAGCATCGATACGTTTAGCTAGCTCATCTAGTTTTGATAAAAGATCATCCCGCACTTCAACGAAGTCATGCCATAATCTCTGGCCAGACCTATCTCCCGCAGCAAATGCGCGTCCACGAATTTCGACTTCGGCACCGTCCTCGAACTCATCCGGCCTAGATCGCCAGTTCGTTGAGATTTCTGTCAGTTGATCAGCCGCCGATTGTTTGGCCTGACGACTAACCCTTTGGTTCTCAAAGGCATATTCTAGTTCCGTTAAAGGGTCGACGACATCTCCAGGAGGCCACCGGTATCTTCGGCGATCACCGTATTGACCTTCCGTGTCGGGGTCGTAGTAAAATTCTTGGAACCAAGCCATGAGCGCAAATTGCTGCTCGTACGGCGGGAGATCTTCAATTTCCCGGATTGTCATGGCCATAAATGAAATTAGATTAGTCAGTCCTGAATATCAATATGTTGTGTTTTACCCAACAATCCCCCGCACTGCCTCCAGAAATTTCATCACCGACACCGGCTTCGACAGATAGCCGCGCGCGCCTGCGCCTCTGATCCGCTCCTCGTCGCCCTTGCCGGCATAAGCGGTGACGGCGAGGACGGGGATCGCGGACAGGCCAGCGTCCCTCTGCATCGCCGCGATCAGGTCGATGCCGCTGACATGCGGCAACTGGATGTCCATGATGACGAGGTCGGGGGCAAAGGCTTGCGCGGTTTCGAGCGCCAGCCGCCCGTCGCGCACGCCCTCGACGGTGAACCGGTGCGCGCGCAACAGGTCGGTGAAGAGTTTGAGGTTCAGCTCATTATCCTCAACGATCATCACCTTTTTCGTCATTACCGCACTTTTCCCGCTTTGCGTTCGCTTGGCTGTTCGCTTAAGCGAAAGCCATGCACGAAACAAATGGCAAGTTAGCGGCAGGGGACTTGGCGCTGGAGGCGCTGGTCTGGACCTTGCAGGACGACAAGCGCGCCGAAAGGATGTTGTCGCTGACCGGCCTGACGCCCGATGGCCTGCGCGCTGGCATCGGCGAGCGCGGGACGCAGGCGGCGGTGCTCTCTTTCCTCGAAGCCTATGAACCCGACCTCATTGCCTGTTCCGAGACCATCGGCATCTCTCCCGCCAGACTGGTGGCGGCGCGGCAGGAGCTGGAGGCGTGAGCCGGCCGCTCCTGATCTCCGACTGCGACGAGGTGCTGCTGCACATGGTCGTGCCTTTCCGCGACTGGCTCGACGAAGCGCACCATATCCATTTCGATCTCGTCCATGGCGACTGGGGCGAGGCGCTGCGCCACAAGCATGACGGCACTGTGGTCGAACGCGGGTTGGTGTGGGAATTATTGAACGGCTTTTTCGACACCGAAATGGGGCGACAGCAGGCGATTCCCGGCGCGGTCGATAGCATCAACGCCTTACGCGAAGTTGCCGATGTCGTCATCCTCACCAATTTGATGGACCACAGAGCCGAACCCCGCGCTGCGCAGTTGAAGGCGGTCGGCATCGATGCGCCGGTCTACACCAACCAGGGCGGCAAGGGCGAGGCGCTGGGGCGGATATTGGAGCAATATAAGCCCAGCGTCGCGGTGTTCGTCGACGATCTCGGTCACCAGCATGATTCGGTCGGCGCGCTCTTCCCCGAAGTCTGGCGCCTGCATTTTGTCGGCGAGCCCTTGTTGTGGGACCGGGTCAATCCGTCAAAAGCGGCGCATGCACGGCTGGACCTTTGGCCCGATGCGGAGGCGTGGATCAGGGATAAATTGCAGAGCGGCGTGCCCGCGCCAGAGATAAGAATTGCCGAAGCGGTTTCGCGCTAGCCCCGAACTTAGCCGCAGGACCTTTGTCGGCGGGGCAGCGATAACATTGGCTATGTATAAGGACAGGAACATGATCGAAGCAAAATTGGCCGAATTAGGCATCACTCTTCCCGAACCCGCCTCACCCGTGGCGTCTTATGTGCCAGCGGTCGAGGCGAACGGTATGCTCTTCATCTCTGGGCAATTGCCCTTCATCGATGGCAAGGTGATGACCGGCAAGGTTGGCGACACGCGCAGCTTGGAAGAAGGCCAGGCCGCCGCCAAGGCCTGCGCCATCATGTTGATCGCACAAATGAAAGCGGCACTGGGCGGTAACCTCGACCGCGTCGAACGCATCGTCAAACTCGGCGTCTTCGTCGCCTCCACCCCCGATTTCACCGCCCAGCCCGAAGCCGCCAATGGCGCATCCGACCTGATGGAAGCGGTCTTCGGCGACGCAGGCAAACATGCCCGCGCGGCGGTCTCGGTGCCGGTGCTGCCCAGGGATGCGACGGTGGAGATCGATGCGGTCGTGAAATTACGAAGTTAAGAATTGATGTTGAAAAATCACCGTAGTCCTGAGCCGTCAGCGCGAAAGCGCTGGCGAAAGTCGAAGGGCGCTTCCCGACCGAGAGCCGCCCTTCGACGGACGCAGCCGCTGCGCGACTGCTGCTCAGGGCTACGGTTTTGAGGCAAGCTACAGCTATGACCAGCGACTGGATGTTTCATTGCTACATACTGAAATGCTCTGACGGCAGCTATTACGTTGGTCACACCGATGATATGGAAAAGCGATTGGCTGAGCATCAATCTGGCGTTTATCCGGGTTACACTTACAAACGGCGACCAGTGGAACTGTTCTGGAACGATTCTTTTCAGAACCGCGACGACGCCAAAGCAGCCGAGAAACAAATCAAAGGTTGGAGCCGAGCCAAAAAGGAAGCTTTGGCTCGGGGCGATTGGGAAATAGTTTCGGAGCTGGCCAGATGCCGCAGTCGAGACCGATAGGCGCCCTTCGACGGACGCAGCCGCTGTGCGACTGCTGCTCAGGGCTACGGTATTTTTGCGGTGCCTGAGGTTACTGTGGAACTTGTCAGCAAGGTCAGCGATATCCCCGCCGACCAATGGGATTCACTTAACCCCGGCGGCAACCCCTTTGTCAGTCACGCCTTCCTCTCCGCGCTCGAAGAATCGGGTAGTGTCGGCCCCGGTACCGGCTGGTCGCCCGCGCCGATCCTGATCCGCGACCCCCACGGCGTTTCGGCCGCCGCGCTGCCCGCCTATCTCAAAACCCACAGCCAGGGCGAATATGTGTTCGACCATCATTGGGCCGACGCCTTCGAGCGCGCGGGCGGGCGTTATTATCCCAAGCTGCAAATCGCCGCGCCTTTTTCGCCGGTGCCGGGGCCAAGGTTGCTGCTCCGCGACCCAGCCCTCGCGCCTGCCCTGTTTGGAGCGGTCGAAGCGATCCTGAACCGGAACGGGCTGTCATCGGCCCATGCCACTTTTGTCGAGGAGGCGGATCTGGACCAGTTTCGCGCCGCCGGTTGGCTCACGCGCGTCGGCACGCAGTTTCACTGGCAGAACCGGGGCTATGCGGATTTCGATAGTTTCCTCGCCGCGCTTTCCTCACGCAAACGCAAGGCCATCCGCAAGGAGCGCGCTGGCGCGCAAGGCGCGGCGCGGATCGAGCAAATCGCGGGTGCAAATATCACGCCGGACATGTGGGACGCCTTCTGGATTTTCTATCAGGATACGGGCGCGCGCAAATGGGGGCGGCCCTATCTGACCCGCGCGTTCTTCGACATTATTGGCGAAAGCATGAAGGACAGCCTCGTCCTCTTCCTCGCCTATGACGGCGACGATCCCATTGCGGGCGCGCTCAACTTCGTTGGCTCCGATTGCCTCTATGGCCGATATTGGGGCTGCACCCGCGAGGTGCCATTCCTGCATTTCGAACTCTGTTATTATCAGGCCATCGATTACGCCATCAAGCATGGCTTGCCGCGTGTCGAAGCAGGCGCACAGGGCGAACATAAACTCGCGCGCGGCTATGAAGCGGTGCCGACTTATTCGGCGCACTATATCGTCAATCCCGGTTTCCGCGACGCAGTGGCCGATTTTCTCGAACGTGAGACATTCGCCATGCAGCGCGAGATCGCGTTTTTGGGCGAAATGGCACCTTTCAAAAAAACATAGGATGTTTGGGCAAGCCTGCGGCTTGCACGGCGGGACGAAAAAGACGGGAAGGTCCCGCGTCCGTTCGTCTTTTCGTCCGGCCGTGCGTCGTCCGCAGGACGGCGCGCAATTATTCAGTGCGCTGCGCGCGGCTCTTGCAATCCGGTCTTTAATCGCGCAATTAAACATTCGAGAGGAATCAGAATGAGCAAGCCGTCCCCCCAAGAGCTGGCCGATTTCGAAAAGCAGTGCGACGCATGGTTTGCCGAAAATTCCGTGCGCGATCCGGGCTTCATGCTGCCGCTGACCTTCATGGAAGTGTCCACCGACCAGCAGTTCGATTTCCTTCGCGACTGGCAGCGCAAGGTTTATGAGGCGGGCTATTTCGGGATGAGCTGGCCGGTCGAATATGGCGGTCACGGTATGCATCCCGAATATCAGCGCATCGCCACGCGGATCATGAAGGCGCATGACGCGCCGATCATGATCAACGCCATCGGCAATGGCTGGACCGGGCCGCTTTTGCTCGACATCGGCCGCGAAGAGGACAAGCGCCGTTATATCAAGCCGATGCTCGCCGCCGAGGAGATCTGGTGCCAGGGTTTTTCCGAGCCCGAGCATGGTTCGGACCTGGGTTCCGCGCAAACCAAGGCCGTCCGCGACGGCGACGAATATGTCATCAACGGCTCGAAAATATGGACCTCATTGGGCGATCGTGCCGATTACATGATCCTGCTCGCGCGCACCTCCAATGATGGCCCGAGCAAATATGCCGGCCTCAGCTTCTTCCTCGCGCCGATGAAAATCCCCGGCGTCGAAACCCGCCGCCTCAAGAAACTCACGGGCGAATATGGCTTCACCCAATGCTTCTTCACCGACGCGCGCATCCCCGCGAGTGGCTTGGTCGGCGAGGAAGGGCAGGGCTGGATGGTCGCGATGAAAACGCTCGAATATGAGCGCGGGGCGAAGGTCAATCCGGTTGGCGGCTATTTCGTCAAGGAAATGGACGTGATGAGCGTCGTCGACATGGCGCGCACCGCCAAACGCGGCGGCAAGCCAGTGCTCGACGATCCGGTGATGCGCGACCGGCTGGTCGATTATATGATCGAAATCCAGGCATTGAACCTCAACAACCAGCGCCGCCGCATGGCCCCGCTGACCAGCGACCGACCGATGGGCCTCGCGTTGATGAACAAGCTCGCGCGCACCGAGCTGATCCGCGAACTGACCGAATTTTCGCTGCAATTCCAAGGGACCCGCGCGGGCTATTATGTCGGCGACGAAAACGCGGTCGATGACGGCTACTGGCACCGCGCCTATCTCAACAGCTTCTCCGCCACCATTGGCGGCGGCACCAGCCAGATCCAGAAGAACATCATCGGCGAGCATGTGCTTGGCCTGCCCAAGGGGCGCTAACAGGAGCGAATATGTCGGAAGTTCTTACCCAGACGCAGGACGGCGTGCTGATCATCACGATCAACCGCCCCGAGGCGAAGAATGCGGTCAACCAGGCGGTGGCCCAAGGCGTCGCGGCGGCGATGGAGCAGCTCGACGCCGACAAGAGCCTGACCGCAGGCATCATCACCGGCGCGGGCGGGACGTTCTGTTCGGGTATGGATTTGAAGGCGTTTTTGAAGGGCGAATTGCCCAGCATTAAAGGCAAAGGTTTTGCTGGCTTCATCGAAGCACCACCCGCCAAGCCATTGATCGGCGCGGTCGAGGGCTATGCGCTGGCGGGCGGGATGGAAATTGCCATTGCCTGCGATTTGCTGGTGGCAAATGACAAGGCGCAGTTCGGCATTCCCGAAGTGAAGCGGTCGCTGGTCGCTGCGGCGGGCGGCTTGCTGACGCTGCCCTCGATCATCGGCAAGCGGATGGCGATGGAGCTGGCGCTGACCGGCGATTTCATCTCGGCACAGCGGGCATACGAAATGGGCTTCGTCAACCGCATCACCGAGGGCGCGGCGCTCGATGCTGCGCTCGAACTCGCCGCCAAGGTTGCCGCGAACGGCCCGCTGGCGCTAATCGCCACCAAGCGCATCATCAACGAGCGCCCCGACTGGAACTCGACCGAAATGTGGAAAAAACAGAGCGAGATTTGCGCGCCGGTCTTCACCTCGAAGGATAGCCGCGAGGGTGCGCTCGCCTTTGCCGAGAAGCGCAAACCGAACTGGTTGGGCGAATGACGCATCCCAAGGTCCATGCTGCGGCTCATCCGGACAAACCCGCCGTCATCATGGCGGGTTCGGGCGAGACCGTCTCTTATCGCGAGCTTGACGAGCGCTCGAACCGTTGCGCGCATCTGTTTCGCTCCTTAGGTTTGCAACAGGGCGACACGGTTGCCTTCTGCCTCGACAACCGCGCTGCGTTTTTCGACCTTGTCTGGGGCGCGCAACGTTCCGGGCTGATCTATGTCGCAATTTCCTGCCGCCTGACCGCGAGCGAGATCGACTATATATTGAACGACAGCGGCGCGAAGGCGCTGTTTGCGAGTAACTATCTCGGTCCTGTGCTCGACCAGCTTCAATCCCCGGCTGGGCGGTTCATGGTCGGTGGCGAACATGCGGGCTGGCAAAGTTACGAGGCGGCGGTCGCGAACCTGCCCACCACCCCAATCTCTGACGAGCGTGCTGGCACTGACATGCTCTACAGCTCCGGCACAACCGGCCAGCCCAAGGGTGTGCGTTTTCCTTTGCCCGAAGACCCCGACATCGCGGCAGTCAGCCCGCTTGCAGGGCTTGCCGCCATGGCGTTCAAACTCTCGGGCAACAGCATCTACCTCTCGCCCGCGCCGCTCTACCACGCGGCACCCTTGCGCTGGTGCATTTCGGTGCACCGGCTTGGCGGCACGGTGGTGGTGATGGAGAAATTCGACCCAGAAGCTGCGCTTGCCGCGATCCAGAAATACAAGATCAACGCAAGCCAGTGGGTGCCGACGCATTTCGCGCGGATGCTAAAATTGCCCGACAATATCCGCAACAAGTACGACGTCTCGACGCTCGAAACCGCCGTGCACGCCGCTGCGCCGTGCCCGGTGCCGATCAAGGAAGCGATGATCGACTGGTGGGGGCCAGTCCTGCGTGAATATTATGCGGGTACGGAGGGCAATGGCATTACCTTCATTTCAAGTGAGGAATGGCTGACGCATAAAGGCTCTGTCGGCCGGGCGCTGACCGCCGTGCTTCACATTTGCGACGATAATGGCGACGATGTTCCGGTGGGACAGGAAGGAACGGTATTCTTCGAAAGTGCCACCGTTTTCAGTTACCATAACGACCCGGCCAAAACTGCCAGCGCCACCAACAAGCATGGCTGGACAACATTGGGCGATGTCGGGCGGCTGGACGAGGAAGGCTATCTCTACCTCACCGACCGCAAGAGCTTCATGATCATTTCGGGCGGGGTGAATATCTATCCGCAGGAAATCGAAAACCACCTCGTCACTCATCCCAAGGTGCAGGATGTCGCGGTGATCGGTGGCCCGCATGACGAAATGGGCGAGCAAGTGATCGCAGTGGTGCAGCCGCTCGACATGGCTGACGCGGGCGACGCGCTGCGCGACGAACTCACGGCCTATGCCCGCGAGAAACTGTCCGGCATCAAGATCCCGCGCCGGATCGACTTCCGCGCCGAACTGCCGCGCCATGACACCGGCAAGCTCTACAAGCGCCTGCTACGCGACGAATATTGGGCCAAAGAGAAAGCGTGACGGTCGCAGTCGCCTCTCCGCAAGTCGCGCAGGCGGTGATCGACCCGAAGCTGTACGCCGCGTGGGACCCGCTGCTCGACCTGTTCGATGAGCTTCGCGAAGACACCCCGGTGCTCCGCATCGAAAGTCCGAGTGGCGATCACGACCCCTTCTGGCTGGTCACGCGCTATGACGATGTTATGCGGATCAGCAAGGACAATGCGACCTTCCTCAACGCGCCGCGCCCGGTAGTGTTCACCAACAAGGATGGCGAGGCGCTGGCAAAGCAAATCACCGGCGGTTCGCCCAATATGGTGCAGTCTTTGGTCGCGCTCGACGCGCCCAAACATCCCAAGCTGCGTCGGCTGACGCAGGAATGGTTCATGCCGAAAAACCTGCGTATGATCGAGGACGAGGTGCGCGCGCTGGCCAACCGCACCGTCGATAAACTGCTAGCCGCCGGACCGGAGGCCGATTTCGTCTCTCTCGTCGCCGCGCCTTATCCGCTGCACGTCGTCATGCAGATATTGGGCGTGCCCGAAGAAGACGAGCCGCGCATGCTATTCCTCACGCAGCAGATGTTCGGCGGGCAGGACGAGGATCTGAACAAGTCGGGCATCAAGAATCTGACGCCCGAACAGATCACGCAGATCGTCGTGGGCGCGGTCGAGGACTTCACCGCTTATTTCGGGCGGCTCGCACAAGAGAAGCGCGACAATCCCGGCGACGATGTTGCGACTATCCTTGCCACCGCGACCATCGACGGCGAACCACTCGATCCGCTCGATCTGGCAGGTTACTACATCATCGTAGCCGCCGCCGGACATGACACGACATCGGCGAGCACCGCAGGCGCAATGCTGGCGCTGGCGCGAGACCCCGAGCAATTTGCGCGGGTGAAGGCCGACCGCAGCCTCGTTCCCGGCATCGTCGAAGAGGCGATCCGCTGGACCTCGCCGGTCCAGCATTTCATGCGTATGGCGGCGGAGGACACCGAGGTCGGCGGCACCGCGATTGCCAAGGGCGACTGGCTGATGATCAACTATGTCGCCGCCAATCACGATCCCGCTGCCTTCGAAAACCCGCGCACCTTCGACGCCGCCCGCCCGCAAAACCGGCATCTGGCGTTCGGTGCGGGCGCGCATCAATGTCTGGGCTTGCATCTGGCGCGGCTGGAGATGAAGATATTGTTCGAAACGCTGCTCGACCGCCTTGAGTCGGTCGAGCTTGCCGGCGAGCCGAAACGGTCGCAATCGACCTTTGTCGGCGGGCTCAAGACTTTACCGCTGCGCTTCGTCGCGGCCTAACGGAAGAGGATATTTCCATGGTAACGCAGTACAAGAATCTCGTGAACGGCGAACTCGTCGCGGGCGACAAGTGGATCGACGTCGTCAATCCGGCGACCGAGCAGGTCATCGGCCAGGTTCCCGATTGCGGACAGGCCGAGCTTGATACCGCAGTTGCCGCCGCGCGCGCCGCGTTTCCCAAGTGGAAAAAGACCTCAATGGACGAGCGCCGCGCCTGCTTCGCTGCGATGGCGACCGCGATCAAGGATAACAGCGACGAGCTGATGCGGCTGCTCACCAGCGAACAGGGCAAGCCGCATATGCAGGCGGGCAGCGAGATTGCCGGCTGCGTCGGCATGAGCCGCGCGCTTTCCGCGCTCAGTCTGGAAGAAACGATCAGCGAGGATAGCGACAAGCGCCTAAGCCGCACGCGCCGCGTTCCGGTCGGCGTGGTCGGTGGTATCGTGCCGTGGAATTTCCCCGTGCTGATGGCGGTGCAGAAGATCGTGCCTGCCTTGCTCTCAGGTTGCACGATGGTGCTCAAGCCTTCGCCCTTCACCCCGCTGGCGACATTGCGCATGGCCGAACTTATCGCGGGCGTATTCCCGCCAGGCGTGCTGAACATTATCACCGGCGGCGATGCATTGGGGCCGATGCTGACCGCGCATCCCGACATCGACAAGATCACCTTCACCGGCTCGACCGCGACCGGCAAGCGCGTGATGGAATCGGCGTCGAAGGATCTGAAGCGGATCACGCTCGAACTGGGCGGAAACGACGCCGCCATAGTACTGCCAGACGCCGATGTCGCCAAAGTTGCCGAGAAACTTTTCTGGGCGAGCTTTTACAATGCGGGCCAGGTCTGCATTGCGGCCAAGCGCATCTATATCCACGAGGATATTTACGACGAACTGTCGGCAGCGATCGCAGCTTATGCAGGCGCGGTAAAGGTCGGCGACGGTGCCGAGCAGGGGACTGCCATTGGCCCGATCCAGAACAAGCAGCAATATAAGCGCGTGCTCGAATTGATTCAGGACGCCAAGGATAATGGCTATAAATTCCTTGTCGGCGGCGACCATGATGCATCGATCCCGGGATATTTCGTGCCGGTGACGGTGCTCGACAACCCGCCCGAAGATGCGCGGATTGTGGCCGAGGAACAATTTGGCCCGGTTATGCCGCTGATGAAGTTCGAGAAAATCGACGAAGTCATCTCCAGGGCGAATGCATCGGATTACGGGCTGGCGGGTTCGATCTGGACCAGCAATCCAGAGGCTGCGGTCGAGATTGCCGAGCAGCTCGAAACCGGCACCGTGTGGATCAACGAGTCGATGCACCTCGCACCCAACGCCCCTTTCGCCGGCCACAAGCAGTCGGGTTTCGGGGCAGAGCTTGGGGAGGAAGGCTTGCTCGAATTCACCTATCCGCAGGTGATTACGATGGCGAGGGAAGCAGCCTGATTGTCCTCCCTTAAAGGAGAGGGAAGTCACCCTTGACTCTCCTCCTGCAAAGTTTAATCGTGCGATTAAACTTTGCAGCATCAGGAGAGCAGACATGGCAGAGGCCTATATCGTAGACGCAGTACGCACCGCAGGCGGTCGTCGCGGCGGGAAACTGGCGGGCGTCCACCCTGTCGACCTTGGCGCCGCAGTGCTCGACGCCATTGCCGACCGCAACGATTTCGACCCCGCCGCCATTGAAGACGTCGTCATGGGCTGCGTGATGATGGGTGGCGAGCAGGCAGGCGATGTCGGGCGCAATATCGTGCTGGCATCGAAACTGCCCAGCTCGATCCCCTCGGTCAGCATCGACCGGCAATGCGGATCGTCGCAGCAATCGATCCAGTTCGCCGCGCAAGGCGTGATGTCGGGTACGCAGGATATCGTGCTGGCCGCCGGTATCGAAAGTATGACTCGCGTGCCGATGGGTTCGACCTCGATGCTGTTCAAGAAAGAGGGTCTCGGCACCTACAAGAGCCCGCGGCTCGAAGAAGCCTATCCGGGCATCATGTTCAGCCAGTTCATGGGTGCCGAAATGCTGGTGAAGAAGCACGGCTTTTCGCGCGAAGATTTGGACCGCTTTGCTTTGGAATCGCACCAGAAGGCGAAGGCTGCGACCGAGTCCGGCGCGTTTGCCAACGAGATTGTGGGTGTGGAAGTCGAAACGCCCGAAGGCAATATCGTCCACAACAGCGATGAAGGCATCCGCTACGATGCCACTTTCGAAAGCCTGTCGGGCGTGAAATTGCTGCAGGAAGGCGGCTCGATTACCGCTGCCAATGCCAGCCAGATTTGCGATGGTTCGTCCGCAGTGTTGATCGTGTCGGAAAAGGCGCTGAAGGAACATGGCCTCACCCCGCGCGCAAGGATCGTCAACCTGACCGTGACGGCGGGCGACCCCGTAATCATGCTCGAAGAACCGCTCTTCGCCACCGACCGGGCGTTCCAGCGTTCAGGGATGAAGATCGAAGACATGGATGTCTATGAAGTCAACGAAGCTTTCGCTCCGGTTCCGCTCGCCTGGCTCAAGCACACCGGCGGTGACCGTTCGAAGATCAACGTGCACGGTGGCGCCATTGCGCTCGGCCATCCGCTCGGCGCATCGGGCACCAAGCTGATGGCGACTTTGCTGAATGCCCTTGAAGCGCGCGGCGGCCGCTACGGCTTGCAGACGATGTGCGAAGGCGGTGGTCAGGCCAATGTGACAATTATCGAAAGAGTATAACCAACAACCATCCATCACCGTCACCCTGAACTTGTTTCAGGGTCCATCGCGCCGCAAAAACGGCAGTCTCGGCTGATAGATGGATGCTGAAGCAAGTTCAGCATGACGGGAAAAGAACGGAGAGTAAGCAGCATGAAACTGGATTCCACTATCGCAGCGGTCGTCACCGGCGGCGCTTCGGGCCTTGGCGAAGCCACCGCTCGCGCGCTTGCAGCCAAAGGCGTCAAGGTCGCCTTGTTCGACCTGCAAGCGGACAAGGGCGAAGCCGTCGCAGCCGAAATCGGCGGTATTTTCTGCGAAGTGAATGTTACCTCGGATGAAAGCGTTGAGGCCGGTTTTGAAAAGGCGCGCGCCGCGCATGGGCAGGAACGAATCCTCGTCAACTGCGCGGGCACCGGCAATGCGGCGAAGACCGCCAGCCGGTCGAAGGAAGACGGTTCGATCAAGCATTTCCCGCTCGACGCCTTCAACCGCATCATCCAGATCAACCTCGTCGGCACCTTCCGTTGCATCGCCAAGTCGGCGGCAGGGATGCTGACGCTGGACCCGCTGGAAGACGGCGAGCGCGGGGCGATGGTCAACACCGCCAGTGTCGCTGCAGAAGACGGGCAGATGGGACAGGCGGCTTATTCGGCTTCGAAGGGCGGCGTGGTCGGCATGACCTTGCCCATCGCCCGCGACCTGATGAGCGAAGGCATCCGCGTCAACACGATCCTGCCGGGTATTTTCAACACACCGCTGATGAACGGCGCGCCGCCGCAGGTGAAGGATGCGCTCGCCGCTTCGGTCCCTTTCCCCAAACGGCTCGGCCATCCCGAAGAATATGCAATGGTCGCGCTGACGATGATCGAATGCGGCTATTTCAATGGCGAGGATGTCCGCGTTGATGGCGCGATCCGCATGGCGCCACGTTGAGACTGTGACTGACTTCACCCAAATCCTGTATGATGTCGACGACGGCATCGCGACTATCACACTGCATCGTCCGGAGAAAATGAACGCCTTCACGGGCACGATGATGCTGGAATTGATCGAAGCCTTCGACCGGATCGACGCCGATGACGGGGTACGTGTGGCCATTGTTACCGGGCATGGTGATCGGGCATTTTGCGCTGGCGCTGATCTGACACCTGGCGACGGCGGGCAGGTTTTCGCCAGCGGGGCAGCGGTCGGATCGTTCGACGACGACCGTGTGCGCGATGGCGGCGGGCGCGTGACGCTGCGCATCTTTCAGTGCAAGAAACCGGTTATCGCTGCCGTCAACGGTGCAGCGGTCGGTATCGGCGCGACGATGCAATTGGCGATGGATATCCGCCTTGCCAGCGATACTGCGCGGTTCGGCTTTGTCTTTGCGCGGCGGGGGATCGTACCCGAAGCGGCGTCGAGCTGGTTCCTGCCGAAGATCGTGGGTATCAGCCAGGCGCTCGAATGGTGCATGACGGGGCGGGTGTTCGATGCGCAAGAGGCACTGCGCGGCGGGCTTGTCCGTTCGGTCCACGCCTCCGCCGACCTCCTCGCCGAAGCACAAAAACTCGCCCGCGAAATTGCCGATAACACCGCGCCGGTTTCGGTTGCACTCACCCGTGCGATGCTGTGGCGGTTATCCGCCGAGCCGCACCCGATGGATGCCCATCGCATCGACAGCCGCGCCATCTATCGCCGCTCACGCTCGGGCGACGCCAAGGAAGGCATTGCGAGCTTTCTCGAAAAGCGCGACCCAGTCTATCCGAACAAAGTTTCCACCGACCTGCCAGACTTCTTCCCTTGGTGGGAGGAACCTGTCTATAAGTGACGCTAGGGCAAAGGGCATTGGGGAGCATCTATGGCGAGTATCGGACCGAAACTGGTGAGTGAAGCGCCGGATAATGCCAACGCGCGCGACCAGCTGATTGCTGCCGCCAGCCAGATTATGCGCGACGGCGACACCATCGACCTGTCGCTATCCGAACTGTCGATGCGCGCGGGGCTTAACAGCGCGCTGGTCAAATATTATTTCGGTAACAAAAATGGGCTGATGCTTGCCTTGCTCGATCGCGATATGGGCAATATCGTGCATGGCCTGGAAGCGCTGGTGGCAAAGGACATGGCGCCCGAGGAGAAGCTCCGCCACCATATCGGCAAGGTAATCGACACTTATTATGCCTTTCCCTATCTCAACCGCCTGCTGATGCGCATGGTGCGCGACAGCGCGCCGGTGGAGGCTGCGCGTATTGCCGAGCTGTATTTGCGACCCATTTCGAAAGCCTATGACGAGCTGATCAACGAAGGCGTCAAGGCGGGGAAGTTCCGCAAGATCGATCCGCAGCTATTTTATTTCACCGTAACCGGGGCCGCCGACCGCTTCTATTCGTCGCGGCTGGTGATGCGGCATTGCTATAATCAGGACGATTTCAACGAAACGATGCGCGACAATTATCGCGAGCATACGATCGAGCTGATCATGCGCGGGATATTAGTCTGACATACCCAACGCCGCCCTGATCTCGGCTCCGTCGGCATCCAGCCCCGGTGGGTCGGCGTAATTTGAGGCGGGTGTTCCGGCATAATGCACCGGATGCCGCATCGAGCGGTATTTCCCGATTTCCGGTCCTTCGCGCTCCTCGAAAAAGCCGACATCGGTCAAATGCGGATCAACCAGCACATCGGCCATGCGGTTATATTTCATTGCCGGAATGTCATGCTCGGCAAGCAATGCCAGCCATTCGTCGGTGGTGCGCGTTGCTGAAACCTCTTCGATCAGCGCATATAGTTCGCCGGTATGTTTGGTGCGTTCCTGATAGGTCGAAAAACGCGGGTCTTCGAATATGCCAGGCCTACCGCCCAGCTCGAAAAACTTTGACCATTGCCGGTCGTTATAGGGGACGATGGCGATAAAGCTGTCCTTGGTCGGATAGGGCCGCCGGCGGGGGTTGACCGAGCGCGTATAGCCCATCCGTCCGTTGCCCGGGATGAAGGTCTCACCCCACAGATTTTCGACCATGTGGAACCAGGTGAAGCATTCGAACATAGGCACTTGGACGAATTGCCCGCCCTGTCCGCCAGCCCTCGCCAGCAAGGCCGCCATCGTCGCATTGGCTGCGAACAGTCCGCTGACCTTGTCGGCAACAAGGCTCGGCGAATAGGTCGGCCGCCCGCCGTCGCGTTGCTCCGAAAGCGCGGCGAAGCCCGACGCCGACTGGATCAGATCGTCATAGGCCTGCCGCTCGCCATAGGCTCCGCCCGCACCGAAGCCCGCGCAATGGACATAGACGATATCGGGATTGATCGCCCTCACCGTGTCGTAACCGAAGCCCAGCCGCTCCATCCCCGCCATGCGGACATTGTGGATGAACACATCGGCTTCTTCCAGCAGTGCCTCCAGCACGGCCTTGTCTTCCGGCTTTTTGATATTGAGGTTGATTGCCTTTTTGTTGCGGTTAAGCGCGGCAAAGATCGGCCCGTGCTGTCCTGTCGGCGAATCGCCGGCATGGCGCATAAGGTCGCCCGGCGTATTGCCCTCGCTATTCTCGATCTTGATGACCTCTGCGCCTAGATCGGCCAGGTTCACGGTGGCAAAGGGCCCCAGCACCACTGTCGCCATGTCGACCACCTTGACACCCTTTAACGGCCCGGTCGGTTCGCTGTCCCACTTCAAATTCGGCCATGCCGCCATGATGCTCTCCTTTATCCTTGCTTCTGCTGATAGCATATTTAATCGGGCAGTTAAGACTTTATCGGCCCAAATTTCCAGTGGGGGTAGCATGGCAGATTTCGACGCGAACGCACCGGTCATTATTGGGGTGGGCGAGGCCAGCCGCAAGACGGTGCCGGGCGAATGGCCGTCCCCGCGCGAACTTGCAGGCGCGGCGATAAAGGCGGCGCTGGCCGATACCGGCCAGCCGTGTGTGGTTGCTGCTGCTATCGACACGATCGCCGCGATCCGCACCTTCGAGGATAGCGGCGTTTCGATGGGTACCGGCTCGCCCGACAATGTACCGGAAGCTTTCGGCGCGGCGGGCGGGATCAGCGCAGCGCGGCTTGTCTATGCCGAGGTCGGCGGCCAGAGTCCGCAAGCGCTGGTGAACAGCCTTGCAGGCGAAATCCGGCGCGGCGAAACCGGGCTTGCCATCATTGTTGCGGGCGAGGCCACCGGTACCGCCAAACGCGCGCGCAAGGCAGGGGTCGAACTCGACTGGAAATTGCCGTCTGACACGCCGTTCGATGACAGGCACTCGGATTTCCCGATCCTCACGCGCCGCGAAATCCGCCACGGCATCATCTCGATGCCGCTCGCCTATTCACTGCTCGAAAATGCGCGGCGTATCGAAGGGGGGACGAGCCGCCATGACTATCTTGTCGAGATGGCCCGGCAAGGTGCTGCGGCTTCGGTCAAGTCGCTTACGCGCGAACATGCACAATTCCCGATGGCATTCACCACCGAACAACTGGTCGCCGAGCATGAGAGCGATTATCACATCACTGACATCTACCGCCGCTGGCGCGTGGCGCAGGATGCGGTCGATCTGGGCGGCGCGATTATCCTGACCAGCGCGGGTAAGGCGCGCGAGTTGGGTGTCGCCGAAGACAGGATGGTCTGGCTGGCCGGTGCTGCCGAAGCCGCCGAACCGCCCTTGTCGGAACGCAAATATGTCGCCAGCCCCGATGCCGTCGGTTTCACCATGCAAGCGGCTCTGCATCAGGCCGGGGTCGCGCCTGCCGATCTTGGCCCGGTCGATATCTATAGCTGCTTTCCCGTGGCAGTGTTCGCTGCCGTCGATACCCTCGGCGATCCCGCACGTGCACCCGGCGACTATACGTTGACCGGCGGTCTCGGTTTCTTCGGCGGGCCGGGCAATGGCTATACCGTCTACAGCCTCGCCGCGATGGTGGAGGCACTGCGCAACGATGGCTCCAAGCCCGCGCTCGTCACCGCCAATGGCGGGGTGATGTCGAAACAGGCTGTCGGCGTCTACACCGCGAGCCAGCCGCTGCGTCCGTGGGGTGGTCAGGTCGCACAAGGCTATGCGCCGAAAACAGTAGCCGTTGATGACGCACCGCAAGGCAAAGGGCGCATCCTGACTTACGCCCGCCCGGTCAGCAAAGCCGTGATGGGCGACGCCACGCTCATCCTCGAAATGGATAATGGCGCGCGGGCGCTTGCGGTTATGGAAGGCGCGGACGATATTGACCTTGGCGGCCTTACCGTAACGGTGATCCCGGGCGAAAAGCGGCATATCGCCACGCTCATTTCATAATGTCCGGTTCAGACAGACCGTGCTATGCAGGCGACAGGGGCAAAGGAGACAAATCATGCGACTCGCCGGCACACTCACGCTCATCCTTCCGCTTGTGACGCTTGCTGCGTGCGGAGAGATGGACAGCACCCCCGCTCCACTGACCGACAAACAGGCGGAACGGCTGAACAAGCAACTGGCAGGCAAAGTTGCCGGTGCACCGCAACGCTGCATCAGCGATTTCAACGCCGACAACATGATCCGCGTCAGCGACGATATCCTGCTCTACCGCGTTTCGGGCAATCTTGTGTACAGGAACAATCTGCGCTCGTCCTGCCCCGGCCTTGCGCGCGACAGCGATATCGTCGTCACCGAACAGTTCGGCAGCCAGAAATGCCGTGGCGACCTGCTCCGGCTGGTCGATCGGACCAGCGGCATTCCGGGCCCGGTATGCAGCCTCGGCGAATTCGTGCCCTATCGCAAAGATGGCGGCGCGGGCTGATCGCATAGCATCAGACCTGTTTTTTCGGCCATTGCGGTAGCTGGTCTGTGCTGGCAAAGGGGCTTCTCAATTCTCCAGAGAAAGCCTGCGAATTCCCATGTCCGAGATGATCCGCATCACCCTTCCCGATGGCTCTGCCCGAGAAGTATCGCGCGGAACCACGCCCGCGGATATCGCGGCGGCGATCGGGCCGGGGCTGGCCAAGGCCGCGATTGCCGCGCGCGTCGATGGAGAGTTGCGTGATATCGGGCGACCGATCGACGCCGACGCCGCGCTCGCGCTGGTAACGTCGAAGGACGAAGCCGATGCGCTCGAACTCGCGCGTCACGATTTTGCGCACATATTGGCGGAGGCAGTGCAGGCGCTGTTTCCGGGGACGCAGATAACGTTCGGCCCCGCGACCGACGACGGTTTCTACTATGACGTCATGGCACCCGCTTCGCGCGGGCCCTTCACGCTCGACGATCTGCCGGTCATCGAAGAAAAAATGCGCGAGATTATCCGCGCCGACAAGCCGCTGCGCCGCGAAGTGTGGAGCCGTGCCGACCTGATCGCCAAATGGCAGGCCGACGGCGAGAGCTTCAAGGCGGAATGGGCGGCCGAACTGCCCGAAGGCGAGGAACTGAGCGTCTATTGGTCGGGCGACGACTGGATGGATATGTGCCGGGGGCCGCACCTGGCCTCGACCGGCAAGCTCGACCCGGCGGCGTTCAAGCTGACGCGCGTTGCCGGTGCCTATTGGCGCGGCGACCAGAATAATGCGCAATTGAGCCGCATCTACGGCACCGGCTGGCTGAACAAGAAGCAATTGGATGCACATCTCGTCAGGTTGGAAGAGGCTGCCAAGCGCGATCACCGGCGGCTGGGTCAGGACATGGACCTGTTCCACCTCCAACAAGAGGCGCACGGCTCGGTCTTTTGGCACCCGCACGGCTTCACCATCTGGCGGCAGCTCGAGGCTTATATGCGCCGCGCCATCGACGGTGCGGGTTACAAGGAAGTGAAGACGCCGCAGATCATGGACGCTCGGCAATGGGAGCAGTCGGGCCATTGGGGCAAATATCGGGAGAATATGTTCATCGTCCCCGACGAAATCCCCTCAGGCGAAGAGGACGGACCCGTGCTGTCGGGCAAAGCGGATTTGATGGCGATCAAGCCGATGAACTGTCCGGCGCATGTGCTGGTGTTCAAACAGGGCATCAAAAGCTACCGCGACCTGCCGCTGCGTCTGTATGAGAACGGCTGTTGCCATCGCAATGAACCGCATGGCGCGCTGCACGGCCTGATGCGCGTTCGCCAATTCACGCAGGACGACGCGCATATCTTCTGCCGCGAAGACCAGATTGTCGAGGAAGCGCGCGCTTTCTGCGAACTGGCCGACCGCCTCTACAAGCATTTCGGCTTCACCTATGCCGTAAAACTCGCGTTGCGCCCCGAAAAGCGCTTCGGCAGCGAGGCCGACTGGGACAAGGCCGAACAGGAATTGCGCGAGGCCGTGGAACGCGCCGGGATGGCGACTGCGGAATATGGCTGGGAAGAATTGCCGGGCGAAGGCGCCTTCTACGCGCCCAAGCTCGAATGGCACCTAACCGACGCCATCGGCCGGACATGGCAGGTCGGCACTTTGCAATCGGACCGCGTCTTGCCCGAACGGCTCGATGCGTCTTACGTCGGCGAGGATGGCGCGCGCCACCGCCCGGTCATGCTCCACCGCGCGATCTTCGGTTCCTACGAACGCTTCATCGGCATATTGATCGAACATTATGCGGGCCGCTTCCCCGTCTGGCTCGCGCCGGTGCAGGCGGTGGTGGCGACCATTGTCTCCGATGCCGATACCTATGGCGAAGCGGTAACCGCAAAATTGAAGGCGGCGGGCATCCGGGTCGAGAGCGACTTCCGCAACGAAAAGATCAACTACAAGGTCCGCGAACACAGCGTCGCCAAGGTGCCGCATTTGCTGGTCGTCGGGATGCGCGAGGCAGAGGAAGGCAAGGTCGCGATCCGCTCGCTGGGGTCGGACGGGCAGCGGATAATGACGCTCGATGAGGCGGTGGCGATGCTGAAAGATGAGGCGACGCCGCCGGATTTGCGCTGAAGCGGCAATCGTTACAAATCTTTACACCCCTGTTAACCATAGCGCTTAGGCGCGCATTATCCCTGTCCGCTTACCTCTCACGACATGAGGGGAATCATAGCATCGTTACTATTGGTCGCGGCTCCCGCGAACGCGCTGTATGAAGGGCTGCAATGCGTGCCTTATGCCCGCGCGCTGTCGGGCGTCACCATTTTCGGCGATGCGCATACCTGGTGGGGTCAGGCCGAGGGCAAATATAACCGCGGCAATACCCCCGAGGTTGGCGCGGTGCTAGCCTTTCCCCCGCATGGCAAAATGCGCCTTGGCCATGTTGCGGCGGTGCGGCGCGTGGTTGACGACCGCACGATAATCATCAGCCACGCCAACTGGTCGACCATCGGCGGCGTGCGCGGCCATATCGAGGAAGATGTCCGCGCGGTCGATGTCTCCGAAGCAAACGACTGGAGTCGCGTCCGCGTCTGGTACACGCCGAACGAGGCATTGGGCAGCACCGAATGGCCGGTGCATGGTTTTATCTATCCCAAGCAGCAGCGCGGCGAGGACGAAGCCCGCAAGGCAGTAGCGATGCTGCTGAGGGACCGCGTGATCCCTAGCCTGCCCAACGCCGCGCCGGTGCGGATGGCGGAGGTGGGGAAGCCTGTCGTGAAAGCGCCTCCCGCCAAGGGAGGCTTCGGCCTGTCGGGCAACCTTCTCAAAGACATTGACCGCAAAGCTGCGAAGGAAGTGAAACCTGCGCCCACTCCGGTCAAGCTGGCCTCAATCGAAAAACTGATCGCGCGCCTGCCGCAAAGTTAGGCGCTACCGCCCAAACTTCCGCTGCGTCTTCCCGTACCGCATCTTTCGCGTTCCGGGCTGGCCTTCGGTAGCTCTCCCCTTGGGCGCAGCGACATGCTGTTCGTGCGGCAAACCCAACTCCGTCGCCTCCAGCGCGCGGATTTCGTCGCGCAGGCGTCCGGCTTCCTCGAATTCCAGATCGGCGGCGGCGGCGCGCATTTTCTTTTCGAGTTCTTCGATATAGCCGCGCAGATTGTGGCCGACGAGGTTGTTGGCGCCATCCGCTTCGATATCGACCAGCACGCCGTCGCGCGACGCGGTGTCGGCGACGATGTCGTGGATGTTGCGCTTGATCGTGGCGGGGGTGATGCCGTTTTCGAGGTTGAATTCGTGCTGCTTTTCACGCCGCCGGTCGGTTTCGCGGATCGCGCGTTCCATGCTGCCGGTCATGCGGTCGGCGTAGAGGATGACGCGGCCGTCGACATTGCGCGCGGCGCGGCCGATGGTCTGGATGAGCGAAGTTTCGCTGCGCAGGAAACCTTCCTTGTCGGCATCGAGGATCGCCACCAGCCCGCATTCGGGAATGTCCAAACCTTCGCGCAGCAGGTTGATGCCGACCAGCACGTCATAGACCCCGCGCCGCAGATCGCGGATCAGCTCGATGCGTTCGAGCGTCTCGACATCGCTGTGCATGTAACGCACGCGCAGCCCCGCCTCGTGCATGAACTCGGTCAAATCCTCTGCCATCCGCTTGGTCAGCGTGGTGACCAAAGTGCGATACCCGGCCTCGGCGGTCTTGCGGCATTCGTTGATGCAATCCTGCACCTGGTCTTCGACCGGTTTGATCTCGACCGGCGGGTCGATTAGGCCTGTCGGCCGGATCACCTGCTCGGCAAAGACGCCGCCCGATTGTTCCATCTCCCACCCGCCCGGCGTTGCCGATACGCAGACGGTTTGCGGGCGCATCACGTCCCATTCGTTAAACCTCAATGGACGATTGTCGATGCAGCTTGGCAGGCGGAAACCATATTCGGCGAGCGTCAGCTTGCGCCGGTGGTCGCCCTTTGCCATCGCGCCGATTTGCGGCACCGTCTGGTGGCTTTCGTCGACAAACAGCAAGGCATTGTCGGGCAAATACTCAAACAAAGTCGGCGGCGGCTCGCCCGGCAAACGCCCGGTCAGGAAGCGCGAATAATTTTCGATGCCAGCGCAAGACCCAGTCGCCGCGATCATTTCCAGATCGAAATGCGTGCGCTGCTCCAGCCTTTGCGCCTCCAATAACTTGCCTTCGCTAACCAGCTCCTTCAACCGCTCCTCAAGCTCGAACCGAATCGCTTCCGACGCCTGCTTCATCGTCGGTCCGGGCGTCACATAATGCGAATTGGCGTATACCCGCACATTGTTCAGCTTCGCGCCCGTCGTCCCGGTCAGCGGATCGAATTCGGCAATCTCCTCTATCTCGTCGCCGAAGAAGGAAACGCGCCACGCCATATCCTCATAATGCGAGGGGAAAATTTCCAGATTGTCGCCGCGCACGCGGAAATTGCCACGGGCAAAGGCGGCGTCGTTGCGTTTATACTGCAGCGCGACCAGCTTGCGAATCAGTTCGCGCTGGTCGACGTTCTCGCCTTTTTTCAGGTCGAAAATCATCGCCGAATAGGTTTCGACCGAGCCGATACCGTAAATGCACGAAACCGAAGCGACGATGATGACATCGTCGCGTTCAAGGAGCGACCGCGTCGCCGAATGGCGCATCCGGTCGATCGCCTCGTTTACGCTCGATTCCTTCTCGATATAGGTGTCGCTGCGCGGCACATAGGCCTCGGGCTGGTAATAGTCGTAATAGCTGACAAAATATTCGACCGCGTTTTCGGGGAAGAAGCTCTTGAATTCGCCGTAAAGCTGCGCCGCGAGGATCTTGTTGGGCGCAAGGATGAGCGCAGGCCGCTGCAATTCCTCGATCACCTTGGCCATCGTAAAGGTCTTGCCCGACCCCGTAACCCCCAGCAGCACCTGGTTCTTCTCGCCAGCAAGCGCGGTATCGACCAGCTCGCGAATCGCCGTCGGCTGATCGCCAGCGGGCTGGTAATCGGACACGATCTTGAACGGCTTGCCTCCCTCGATCTTCGGCGGGCGCTCGGGTTTGTGCGGGGTGAAGCTGCCGACCGTGTCAGGTTCGTCCAGCCCACGGCGGATGACTAGACCTTGCGTCATGGAGCCGAGTGCCCCTCGATCGTCCGGCAGGGACCGCTGGCTAGGCGGAGCGCGCCGCGCGGGCTGGGTGCCCGCGCAAGCGGTCCAACGACGTTCAGCGGTCCCTTCAGGACGACCGCAAAGCGGCGGGCCCAGCCAGCCTCATTGCAGCGTTGCTCGTCACTCACGATGGAATTCCATCGCTCGCTCCTCGCGCCTTGCACTGAGGCTGGCTGGACTCCGTCGAGGGGCACTCGGCTCCATGATGCAAGGTCTTGGTTCAGCCATGTTCGCTATATGTGCCTTCTGGGGAGGGAGGGCAAGGGGATGGTTTAGATTGCTTCTCCAACCTTTTTGCTGAGATCGCGTACCGGCCCGAACCCGATGAGCGCGGCACCGACAAAAGGCAGCGCCACCACCCAAAGCCGCACGCCGGTGACGCCCATCGGGCTGGCGATGCTGATCGCTGCGGTAGCGGCGAGTCCGGTGCAAACGAGCAGCAATCCTGCTATCAGCCGCCAGTGCGGCACGGGCGTGTCGCGTTTCGGACCGCTCTTCACTTGCTCGTAACGCGCAAAGACCATGATCAGCGGCAGTAAAGCCGCAATGTAGAGCGCGAACCAGATCGGCCGAGCCAGCCACCATGCGTCGCTGCCGGGTTCGGCATGGAGGCCGATACCGCCGAGCAGCCACGCGGCGACCATCACGAACACGAAAGCGGTCAGGTGCCAGAGATAGACGGTCATGATCATCCCGTTGACCAGCACCACCGCCGTCCAGATTTTGATATTGTCGAGCATCCGCCTAGCCTTCGTTTCGAGCGCGAGCGCAAAGCCCGTCTGCGTGACACCCAGCGCAAGCAGCGCGAGTGTTGGCGGCATCGAATTGCTAAGATCGGAACCCGGCACACCGATCATCGCGACCGGATAGGGGCCAAGCCCGACGAGCAGGCCCAGCGCGATGAGGCCGCCAAGCCCCCAAAGCATTGCCTTGGCGGGGCTGGTAAAGCGGCCTTCGCCCCAAGCATAGCCAAGCTGGTGAATCGCCAGCCAGACAAAGGCGAAATTGGCGAAATTGATATAAGGCACGTCGAAACGAATCGCGGCGATGTCGACCGCCGCTGCACCTGCGACCAGGGTCCAAAAGGACGCGAAGCCGAGACGTTTCCAGGCCGCATAAGTGTAAGGCACTAGCGCCGAGACAATCAGATAGACCGAAAGGAACCAGACCGGAATCAACGCCAGTTGGGCCGCCATCGACACGATCTTGCGCTCGACACCAAGCGCGGTGCCGAACAGCGCAAACAGCGTCCAGATCAGGAACAGGGGCAGCACGGGGTTTATGAGCCGCTGCACCCGCCCGCCGAACCAGTCGGCATAATGGCCGCCGTTGCGGCTGGTCGCCGCCCATGACACGCCGTTCGAAAAGCCGCCGACCAGGAAGAAGACCGGCATTACCTGAAAACCCCAGGTCAGCCACTGCGTCCAGGGAATTATGCCCAGCAAGTGCCCGCCTTCGACTGCTCCGTCCTTCATATAAGGCGCAGCCACCAGCCAATGGCCGACGACAACAGCGAGGATCGAAAGTGCGCGAAGGAAATCGACATAGCGGTTCCGCTCCGGTGGAGCCTGAACCGCCATTGCTTGCGCACGCGACCACAATGTCGGCCTGGCTCTGACTTTTACCTGATCGTCCACCATTTCCCCCAAACTGCATCGCACCCGGCGACGATATCTGTTAGTTAAGCGCGAATGTCATCCCCTGTTGCGTTTTTCGGGGCAGGCGGACAGAAGACGGAACGAGAAATTCTGGAGGGACAATGATGCGTAAATATCTTCTAATTGCGACTGCCGCGCTCGCCATTTCGGCTTGCGACAGAGGCGCGGATGCTGATGGCGACGGCAAGATCAGCGATGCCGAGGCGAAGGCCGAAATGGGCGCGGGTGGCGCGATGGCGATGAAGCCGGGGCAGTGGGAAGTGAAGATCAGCTTCGCCACAATCGAGGCACCGGGCATTCCTGCCAACCTCCAGGGCAAGATGAAGGAGCAGATGGGCCAGGGCATGACCCAGCAAAGCTGCCTGACGCAGGAACAGGTGGACAAGCCGGACGGCGATTTCTTCGGTGCGCCGCCGGAAGCCAATTGCACTTTCGACGAACTCAGCCGTTCAGGCAACGCAATGAAAGTTGCAATGACCTGCAAGCCGGCGGGCAACATGACTGTGAAGAGCAAGATGGACGGCCAGTTTGCCGCCGAGACCTACACGATGAAAATCGAACAGAGCACCGAAGGTACGCCAATGGGCGCGGTGAAGATGACCGGCAAGATCGAAGGCAAACGGACGGGGGATTGTCCGGCGTGATGCGTTTCAGGGTCGCAACTGGAACCGCATTGGCGTTGGTCGCTTTGGCATCCTGCTCGGATAACAGCGCCGACCGCGATGGCGACGGCATTGTCGATGCCGATGAACGCGCGGCGGAAATGGACTATGACGCCTTCATTCCGATGAAGGCGGGGCAGTGGGAAACCCGCTTCCTGTTCACTGACATTGACGTGCCCGCGCTCGGCAAATCGGAAAAGGAAGAGATCATGCGCGAAGTGGCCAAGGGCGCTTCCAGCCGCTCCTGCCTTTCCGGCGAGGAAGCCAAAAAGCCGGGCGCGGATTTCTTTGGCGGCAATGGCGCGGAAAAATGCGTTTATAAAAGCTTCGATGTGGCCGGGCAGAATGTGAAGATGAAACTGTCCTGCACGATGGAAGGCATGGGCAGCGTCGACATGGAACTCCAGGGCGTCATGGGCGAGACCGAGTTCAACTATGACAGCGAAGTCGCCATCCGTCTGCCGATGGTCGGCAGGGTCAAGATGAAGGGCAATGCGATCGGCAAGCATCTCGGGACCTGTCCCGCAGCATGAGGTGGCCGGGTGCGGGAATAGCCGTGCTGCTGGCGGGCCTGTTGGCTGCTTGCGCTACGCCAGCCACCCGATCTGAAATCGCAGCCTCGGCGGGAGCGATCCGCCCCGCTAATGTGAAGGTGAACTTCACCGCCAGAAGCATCAAGACGGAATTTGTCCAAGGCGATGCGGGGGTGGCCGGTCGGCCTGTCAGCATCGACGATCCGGTGCGCGTGGCCTCGATCTCCAAGCTGGTGGTGGCATTGGGCGCGATGCGGCTGGTGGAGCAGGGCAAGCTCGATCTCGACCGCGATGTCAGCGCCTATCTCGGCTGGCAGGTGCGCAACCCCGCCTTCCCCGATGCGCCGGTCAGTATGCGCCACTTGCTGTCCCACCGCAGCGGGCTTCGTGACAATGTCGATTATATCGTGCCACTGAATGGCGACCTGTCCGTGGTGCTGGCGCAGAACAAGGCGTGGGAAGAGCGTTATCCGCCCGGCGACTATTTCAGCTATGCCAATATCAATTCGCCGCTGATTGCCGCCGTCATGGAAAGCGCGAGCGGGGAGCGTTTCGACCGGCTGATGGCGCGGCTCGTGCTGGAGCCGCTGAAGCTCGACGCCTGTTACAATTGGGGCGCGGGATGCAGTGACGGGCGGCGCGCGCAGGCAGTGACCTTGCTCCGCCCCAATGGCGATCTTGCGCGCGACGCGGCGATTACCGGCAAGGACCCGTGCCCCGTCTATCCTGCCAGCGACGGCAGTTGCGATGTGGAAAAGCTCTACAAGCTTGCACGCAACGGATCGGCGTTTAGCCCCCAAGGCGGGCTTCGCATTTCGGCGCGCGATCTGGCGAAGATCGGGCAACTGCTGTTGAACGAGGGCAAACCACTCTTGTCGAAAAAGAGCTTCGCCGAAATGACCAAGCCGGTCTGGAAATTCGATGGCAGCAACGGCAATGACGGCAAGGGCTATTTCACGGCTTACGGCCTAGGTGTGCACTGGCTGGACGATCGCAAGGGCGGGCAGTGGATCGGCCATGTCGGCGAAGCCTATAGCTTACGCGCGGGCTTCTGGGTGAACCCGAAGGAAGGGCGCGGGTTCGTGCGCTACACAACGATGGTCGACGAGTTCGCACCCGTGGGCCATTGTTTCGAACGCTGTCCCTGATCGGTTGTAAATCGAGGAGAACAAAATGCTTGGTTATGTTACGATGGGAACCAATGACGTACATCGCGCCCGCGCCTTTTACGGCAATTTGCTCGGCACCATCGGCATACAAAAAGTCATGGAATTCGGTGAGGATCGAGGTGGTTTCACGCTCTATGCCGGGGGGCTGGACCAGCTAGGGATTGCGGTGACCTTGCCCTATAATCAGGAACCGGCGACCGTCGGCAATGGCAATATGGCGGCAATGAGCTTGAGGGACCGCGCCCAGGTCGATGCCTTTCATGCCAAAGCGCTCGAACTGGGTGGCTCGTGCGAGGGCCCTCCCGGCGTGCGCGGCGACGAGGGTGCACAGGCATTTTACGGTGCCTATTTCCGCGACCCTGATGGCAACAAGCTTTGCGCCTACCGCATCGGTCCTGCTTGATTGGCCCGCAAACAACGCAACTGGGATAATGAAGCGGAGGCGGAAGCTCCGCCGGAGGTGATGTGCTGGCTGTGCAGCCGGCCGATGGGCGAAGTGACCGAATGGCATCACCCCGTCCCCAAAAGCCGGGGCGGGCGCGAGCGGCAGCCGGTACATCCGATCTGCCACCGCACGATCCATGCGAACTTCACCAACAGCGACCTCGAAAAGCGCTATGCAACACCCGAAGCGCTGCTGGCACATGAGGAAATCGGGCGGTTCGTGGCTTGGATCGCCAGCAAACCGCCCGACTTTAATGCGCCGACCAAGGATCGGCGTTAAGCGACGCTAGGCTCATTCCGTGTCTTCCAGAGCGAGAAAGCGATTCCGCCCAAAATCAGCGCAAAGGTCACGCCAAGGCTCAGCACCGGCGGGAATTTGTCGCCGTCCATGATGAAGTCGGAGACGAAGATCTTCGCGCCGATAAACACCAGCACCAGCGCCAGCGCATATTTCAGATAATGGAACCGGTGGACCATTGCCGCGAGCGCAAAATACAGCGCGCGAAGGCCCAATATCGCCATGATATTCGAGGTGTAGACGATAAAGGTATCGGTGGTGATCGCGAAAATTGCAGGTACCGAATCCACCGCGAACACAAGGTCGGCAAGGTTGATGACGACCAGCGCAAGAAACAGCGGCGTCGCGGCGCGAACCAGCTTGCCGGTTTTTTCATCAGGTACCTTCACGAAGAACTTCTCGTCATGAAGCTCCTTCGTCACGCGCATATGCGTCGAGATGTATCGGACCACCGGGTTCTTCGAAATGTCCGGCTCATGGTCGCTTGCCCATAGCATCCTTATGCCTGTTGCGATCAGGAAAGCAGCGAAGATGTAGAGAACCCAATAATATTCCTGCACAATCGCCGCACCCGCCGCGATCATCAGGCCGCGCAGCACGATCACTGCGATGATGCCCCAGAGCAGGGCGCGATACTGATATTTGCGCGGGATGGCGAAGAAGGTAAAGATAAGGCTGATCACAAAGACATTGTCGATCGACAGCGCCTTTTCGATGAAGAAGCCGGTATAATATTGCATCCCCATCTCGGCCCCCTTCTGGGCCCAGACCCAGATGCCGAAAGCCAAAGCGATGCTGATGTAGAATACGGAAAGCCTCAGGCTTTCACCAATGCCCATTTCCTTGTCGTCCCTGTTCAGGACGCCAAGGTCGAACGCCGTCAGCGCTACAACGATGCCGATAAAGCTCAGCCAGAACCAGACCGGCGTTCCCAGCCAGTCTGCAAACAAAAATTCCATAACATGCTCCCATCGAACGAATGATGTTCAATCGGAGTTTCCGGCCACAGGCCTGGAGCCAATTTCGGGGTAAGCAGACAACCCGACCATAGTGCACCGGAAACTTCCGATGCGGCCGACATCACGTTCCTTCCGAAGAAGCGAGCGCCAGAGGGGCCCGTCCGCAAGACGTATCTAGCCGGAAACGGTCTGGATTTCAATCCCCAAAGCGCAGCGTCGATGCAGTCGGCAAGAGTCCGGCCATAACTGTAACCATTTTCCGCCGACCTTCGAACCATCTGATGCCAGAGGGCGTAACATCAAGAGGAACCAAATTATGACGATCAACAAAACCGGGTTAAGCCTTGCTTCGGCTGCTATCCTTTTCGCAAGCGGCATGGCGATGGCTGCAGAAGTCCCCGCTGGTGCTTCGGGCAAAGCAATTGCCGGCAGCGATACCGTCCATTGCTATGGCTTGAATAGCTGCAAGGGCACCGCAGATTGCGCCACCGCCAATCACCAGTGCAAGGGCCAGAACGAATGCAAGGGCCAAGGGTTCAAGGCTGTGGCTGCCAAAGCCTGCTTCGCCAAGGGCGGCACGATTGCTGATATCAAGTGACTAGCCGACAGCCCGCCATGATCGCGGGCTGATCCGAAGGACCAGACCAATGCCGTTCCCGCTTCCCCCTCCCTTTTGCGGCTTCGGTGTTGGTCTGCGTCCGGTGCATTATCAGGATTTTCTCGACCGCGACCAACCGGTCGATTTCGTCGAGATTATCTCCGAAAACTTCATGGTGGACGGCGGCAGGCCTTTGCAAGTGCTCGACCGGATTCGCGAACGATATCCCGTCGCGATGCACGGCGTTTCGATGTCGGTGGGTTCTGCTGATGGCGTCAGCCGCGAATATCTGGGAAAACTGAAGCGTCTGGCCCACCGGCTCGACCCGTTGTGGGTTTCCGACCATTTATGCTGGACTGCGATCGAAGGGTTTAATTCGCACGATTTGTTGCCGGTGCCTTATTGCGAAGAAACGCTGGAGATCGTTGCGGCCAACATCATGCAGGCGCAGGATGTTCTGGAACGGGCGATGCTGATCGAAAATCCGTCCAGCTACGTCACCTTTGCGCAGGACGATATGAGCGAATGGCAATTCATGTCGGAGTTATGCAAGCGGACTGGCTGCGGCATATTGCTCGACGTCAACAATATCTTCGTAAGTGCCTCGAATCACGGCTTCGACGCGCTCGCCTATCTCGACGGCATCCCGGCACATCATGTGCGTCAGATTCATCTGGCCGGGCACAGCCAGGGCAAGGATGTGCTGATCGACACGCATGACCAGCCGGTTCCCCATCCGGTTTGGGCGCTCTATCGGCGCGCCATCGGCCTTGTCGGCGATGTCGCAACGATGGTCGAGCGCGACGACAACATTCCGCCGCTGCCGGAATTGCTGGCGGAACTGGGCATTGCCCGTGCTGTCGCGGCCGACGCCAAAAAGGCGATGGCAGCATGAACCTGATCGCGCTTCAGCGCGAATTCCGGGATTATTTGCGCGACGCACCGAGCGATCTTGTCCCGCACATCGGCGGCAATGCCGATGCGCGGCTTTCGGTCTATCATCATGCCTTTCGCGCGCGACTGGAGGGCTGTTTGCAGGATGCCTTTCCGAAATGCTGGGCCTATCTGGGCGACGAAGGCTTTGCCCGGGCATGCGCGCAGCACAGGACAAGATGCGCACCGCATAGCTGGACGCTTGATGCTTATGGCGCCGGTTTTGAAGACAGTCTGGCGGCTTTGTTCCCGGATGATCCCGAAATCGCCGAGCTGGCCTGGCTCGAATGGGCGTTACGCCGGGCGTTCGACGATGCTGACATGGAGCCGCTGAATGCTAACGATTTGTCTGGCATAGATTGGGACGGATCGGTGCCTCTGCTTCACCCGACACTGCGGATGCGCGAGGCCGATTGGAACAGCGCGGCTATTTGGGCCGCGATCGACAGGGAATCTGTTCCTCCAGCGGCAAAAATGCTCGCCGAACCCACGCGGCTTGTGGTGTGGCGTAAAGGGCTGGTGCCGCAATATCGTTCGATCACGGGTTACGAGCGGGATGCGCTGCTCGCCATCGCCGATGGAAACACGTTCGGGGCAATGTGCGCCAAGGTGTTCGCCGATTTGGACGCAGATGACGCCGTGCCGATCATCGGTGCGCTGTTCGGCGGCTGGGTGAATGACGGCCTTATTGTCGGCTCTAGTCGCGCAGTAGCTCGTTGATCGCGGTCTTGGCGCGGGTTTGTGCATCGACACGCTTGACGATGACGGCGCACGAGAGACTGGGTCCGGGGCTGCCATCGAGCAACGGCTTTCCGGGAAGACTGCCCGGCACAACCACCGAATAAGCAGGCACGCGACCGACAAAAATTTCGCCTGTGGTGCGGTCGATGATCTTGCTGGTCGAGCTGATGAACACGCCCATCGCCAGCACCGCGCCTTCCTCGACAATCACGCCCTCGACGACTTCGGACCGCGCGCCGATGAAGCAATTGTCCTCGATGATGACCGGTCCGGCCTGCAACGGTTCGAGCACGCCGCCGATGCCGACGCCGCCCGACAGATGCACATTCTTGCCGATCTGCGCGCAGCTGCCGACGGTGGCCCATGTGTCCACCATCGTTCCGTCATCGACGCGCGCGCCGATGTTGACGAAGCTCGGCATCAGCACCACATTGCGACCGATGAAACTGCCGCGACGTGCCACCGCGCCTGGGACAACGCGGAAGCCTGCATCGCGAAAACGGTTCTCGCCCCATCCGGCGAATTTCGACGGTACCTTGTCATAGGCTGGGGCGCCGCTCGCGCCGCCATCGACCACGACATTGTCGTTGAGCCGGAAGGAAAGCAGTACGGCTTTCTTGAGCCACTGGTTGACCTGCCATGCGCCATCGCGCTTTTCGGCAACGCGGAATAAGCCGTCGTCGAGTCCCGCGAGCGCCGCTTCGACCGCGTCGCGCACTTCGCCTTTGGTCGCGCTGCTGATGCCGTCGCGCGCCTCCCATGCGGCGTCGATGGTGGCGGCTATTTGCTCGGTCATGTCACAGGTTCCTGCTGCTGGATTTCCGCCAGCCATGCGGCAAGGTCGGTAATTATGTGGTCGATATGGTCGTCATGGCCGCCACTATCAGCTTCGCCTTCATGTTTCACCCAGATTGTGGTCATGCCGAGCGCCTTGGCGGGCACCAGATTATGTGCTGAGTCCTCGATGAAAGCGGCGGTCGCCGGATTGACATCCAGATGGCCGCAAAAGGCATCGTAGCTTGCCGACGCAGGCTTCGGGAGGTGCGCCATGCAATGGATGTCGAAAATCGCCTCGAACAGATTGTCCAGTCCCCGCGCCGCCAGGACACGCTCGGCATAAGGCAGGTCGGCATTGGTGAAGATCAGCTTGCGCCCCGGTAGCGCCTCGATGCCTGCGCGCAAATGCATGCAGGGTTCAAGCTTCGAAAGATCGACATCGTGAACGAAATCGAGATAGCCATGGGGCTCAATATCATGCTCGGCCATCAGCCCGCTCAGGGTAGTGCCATATTTGCGCCAGTAACGATGGCGGATATCGTGCGCCTCTTCAGGGCCAACCTGGAAATGACCCTCGACAAACAGGGCAATACGGTCACGCACCTGCGCCATGATATTGGCCTCGGGCGCATAGAGCGTCAGGTCGAGGTCGAAAATCCAGCTGTTGATATGGGCAAGTTCGCGATGCATCTGCCAGCGCGTAAACACGTATTTACTTTATCACAACACGCGACGGTAACGTTAAGATCCGATAAAGCGAATAAAGCGCATATCGTGGCGTATCTGGGGAGAGGTCGCACTTTCATGACACAACGCAACGCAGGCCGCAAAATCGCGGTGGGTTCTTCGATCATTTTCGCGCTGACATTGTCGGCGTGCGGCGGCGGAGGTGGCGGCGGGGTCAATTCGACTCCTCCTGCGCCCCCTCCGCCGCCGGTGGTCGCGCCCCCGCCGCCTCCCCCTCCTCCCCCGCCGCCTCCACCCCCGCCGCCAACGACAAATTTCGACACAGCCGAGTTTCGCCGGTCGGACGGACCCGGCTTCCACAATGCGATAACCGCCTATCAGGCCAATGCGAGCGGACGGAATGTGACGGTGGGCGTCATCGACTCCGGCATCGACCCGGCGAGCCATGAATTTACCGGCCGTATCCATGCGCAGTCTGGAGACGTCGCGGGAACCCGTGGACTCGGCGATGATGACGGCCACGGCACCGCAGTAACGCGCGTGCTGGCGGCGGCAAAAGACGATCTCGACATGCACGGCATCGCCTTCAACGCGACGATCCTGGCGCTGCGCGCCGATACGCCGGGCAGTTGCACAACTGCGGCTGCGGGCGAAACCGAGGCCAACTGCTCCTTTGCGGACTCGGCCATCGCGGCTGGCGTCAACCGTGCGGTGACCGCTGGTGCGCGCGTTATCAACATCTCGCTCGGCGGTGTCGGCGGTGCCAGCACCAGCTTGCGCAATGCCATTTCTGCCGCGACCCGCGCCGGGATTATCATTGTCGTTTCGGCGGGTAATGAAGGCAATGACGCTGCGCCCAGGTTCGATCCCAACAATCCAAGCCCGTTCGCCCAGGCACTGGTCGCCAACGGCAACGGCCTCGTCATCATTGCGGCATCGGTCGACGATCAGGGTGTCATTTCGGATTTCAGCAACAGGGCAGGCGCTTCGCAGGCGGTGACGCTGTCGGCGCTCGGCGAGAGCATTTGCTGCGAATATCAGAATGACATGATTTTCCGGTTCCAGCAAAACGGTTCGACTTTCGTTCGCGTCTTCAACGGCACATCCTTCTCTGCGCCGCAAATCGCGGGCGCGGTTGCATTGCTGGCACAGGCTTTTCCCAATCTGACCGGCGCGCAAATCGTCGACCTGCTGCTTACCCGCGCGCGAGACGCAGGCGCGGCGGGGACCGACGCCATCTACGGGCGCGGTATATTGGACATTGCCCGTGCCTTCGCGCCGGCCGGTACTTTGTCACTGGCAGGAACGACGACGGTGGTTGCGCCCAATGGCAATGGCGGAACGACCTCCGGGCCGATGGGTGACGTTGCGCTGTCGAACCGGTCGGTGGATGCCGTCATTCTCGATAGCTATGGCCGTGCCTATGATATCAATCTCGCGCACGGGCTTGCGGCAACGACGCCGCGTTTGCGGCTGACGCCAGCGCTTGTCGATCAGGGCCGCTCCGTCGGCGCGCGCGCCGGTGATGCGGAAATTGCCTTTTCGATCAGCGGCAGCAGCATCGGTGGCGCGCAGATGACGCCGCTGGCCCTTTCCGATGGGCAGCAACGGCAGGCGCGCATATTGGCGGGCCGGGTGAGCGCCGCAATCTCGAAAGACATGCGTTTCAGTCTTGGTATCCGGCAAGCGGCGGCGGGGCAGGTCGCGGCCTTGCAGGGCATGCAGGGCGGCGCGTTCCTGACCGCCACCGAAGCGCGGCTGGAAAGCGGTTTCGAGCGCGCGCCGGACAGCTCGTTCGCATTGCGTCGCCAGATCGGCAGCTTCGGGCTTACCGGCAGCGCGGAGCTTGGCGCGGCGCGGCTTTATGAGCGCGCGGGCGCAGAGTTCATACGGGGCGGCACGCACCGCTATCCATATTCGACGGTTGGACTTTCGCTCGACCGAGCGATTGGCGCGGCGAAGCTAGCTGTCGGCGCTAGCTGGATGCGCGAGGACGAAACCGTGCTTGGTGCGCGGTTTGCCAATTTCCTCGGTCGCGAGGGGGCACGGAGCCTGTTTGTCGATGGCAATGGCGCGGTGCAGCTCGGCCGCGACTGGTCGCTCGGCGCAAGCTGGCGGCAGGGCTGGACCTATGCCAACAGCTCCGCGACGGTGACCGGGCAGAGCCAGCTTAAATCGAATGCCTTCTCGTTCGACCTCGCCCGCAGCAATGCCTTTTCGGGCGGCGACCGACTGGCGTTTCGCATCGCGCAGCCCTTGCGCGTGACCAGCGGCGGCCTCGCGCTCAATGTGCCGGTGGCTTACGATTATGCGACGCTGACGCCTACTTTCGGAGTTCGCCGCTTCAGCCTTGCGCCAACCGGGCGTGAAATTGCCAGCGAAGTCGCGTGGATGGTGCCGCTTGGCGGCGGTTATTTCTCGTCGAACCTGTTCTGGCGGCAGGAGCCGGGGCATTTCGAAACCGCGCCCGATGATGTGGGTGTGGCGTTTCGACTGGTGATGGATTTTTGACGCAGCCCATCAATACCAGATATCGTCATCCTGAACTTGTTTCAGGATAACAGGCGATGGCAGTGTGTTGTGCTGAAACTAGTTCAGCATGACGAATGCTTTTATCAGTTCCTAGACTGTAAAGCTCTCGCCGCAACCGCAGGCACCGGTCGCGTTGGGGTTGTTGAAGACGAAACCGGCGGCGAATTCATCCTCGACCCAGTCCATGATCGAACCAACGAGGTACAGCACCGAGCCGCCGTCGATATAGAGTACCCCGCCTGGGGTTTCGATCTTTTCGTCGAAGGGCACGGCTTCGGTCACATAATCGACCGAATAAGCCAGCCCCGAACAGCCACGACGTGGCGTCGAGAGCTTGACGCCGATGGCATTTTCGGGAGCTTTGGCCATCAACTCAGCAATCCTTGCCTCGGATGCCGGGGTCAGGGTGACGGCAGCAGGGCGCGCTCTTGTTTTGACTTCGCTCATAACATTCCAAGCTCCAGACGGGCTTCGTCGGTCATGTTGGCCGGGCTCCATGCTGGCTCCCAGACCAGGTTAACCTCGGCATCGCCGATCCCTGGCACCGCGCCGACGCGCAACTCAACCTCGCCAGGCATCGATTCGGCCACCGGGCAATGCGGCGTCGTCAGCGTCATCGACACCAAAGCATGGCCGTTATTGATCTCGACATTGTAGATAAGCCCAAGGTCGTAGATGTTGACGGGGATTTCGGGGTCGTAAATTTCCTTGAGCGCCTCGATGACCGCTTCGTAAAGGTCGCCATCGGGTTCGTTCGCAGCAGGTGTGGCAGGCTTTTGCGCAAGGAAGCCTTCCAGATAGTCCTTCTTGCGCTCGAACGTCTCCTTGACGCTTTCCACACGCGCTTTGGGCGGCGCGTCCACGCTGTCGACTTCCTCGATCCTGATGCCATTATCGCTCATTGGCCGAAAATCCTCTGTACCCGCTCGATCCCGCGTAGCAGTGCTGCGACATCGCTTTCGTCATTGTAAATCCCGAAGCTCGCCCGCGCGGTTGCGGGCACGCCCAGATGCTCCATCAGCGGCTGCGCGCAATGATGCCCGGCGCGGATCGCCACGCCCTCTTCGTCCAATATGGTGCCGATGTCGTGCGGATGCACCCCCTCCATCGAAAAGGAGACAATGCCCGCCGCATCTTCGGGGCCATAAAGCGTGATCGAGTTGATCGACCTTAGAGCTTCGCGTGTCTGGCGGACCAGTTCGGCCTCATGCGCCTGGATCGCCTCCAGCCCCATGTCATCGACATAATCCATCGCCGCTGCCAACCCGATTGCCTCGACGATCGCTGGTGTGCCTGCCTCGAAGCGGGTCGGCGCGGGCGCATAGCTGGTGGTCTGGAACGCAACCTTGTCGATCATCGAACCGCCGCCCTGCCAGGGCGGCATCGCGTCGAGCAATTCGTGACGACCCCAGAGCGCGCCGATGCCGGTCGGGCCGTATAATTTATGCCCCGAAAAGACGTAGAAATCGCAATCAAGCGCGGCGACATCGACCGGCATGCGTGGCACCGCCTGACAACCGTCGAGCAGCAGCTTTGCGCCGACCTTGTGCGCAAGGTCCGCTGCGCGCTTCGCGTCGAGCACTGATCCGAGCACGTTCGAGACATGCGCGAAGGCGACCATTGTGTGCTCGGGCGTCAGCATCGCTTCAGCTGCGTCGAGGTCGATTTTTCCATCGGCGGTCAGCGGACAGACATCGACCCCCCAGCCCGCAAGCTGCCACGGCACGATATTAGAATGATGCTCGAGCTGGCTGAGCAGCACACGCCCTTTGTCGGGGTAGGAATAAGCCACGAGATTGATCGCCTCGGTCGCGCCGCGCAAGAAGACAATCTCGTCCTCACGCCCACCGATAAAGCTCGCCACCCGCCGCCGTGCCGCTTCATAAGCCAGCGTCATATTCGCCGAACGCGCATAGACGCCGCGATGCACGGTGGCGTAATCAGCGCCCATCGCCCGCGCCATCGCGTCGATCACAGCCAACGGTTTCTGCGCGGTCGCGGCGGTGTCCAGATAATGCCAGTCGTTCGCTAAGCCGGGGAAATCGGCTTTCAAATTCTCCGCGTCTCCGCGTCTCCGCGTGAGAATATTTTGTTCACGCGGAGACGCGGAGACGCGGAGGGGAGTGGAAAGGCTCACACCAGCTCCCCTAATTTCCTGAGCGCCGCCTCGGTCAGCATTTCCTCATCCGCCGCGCCTTCGAACACGCCCGCGACAAAAGCCTGCAGCATCAGCTTCTTCGCATCGGCAGGCGCAATGCCGCGCGCCTGCAGGTAGAACAGCCCCATCGGGTCCAGTTCGCCAATCGCCGCGCCATGCGCGCATTTGACGTCGTCGGCGTAGATTTCGAGTTCGGGCTTGGCATTGGCGGTCGCACTCCGGTCGAGCAGCATGGCCTTCACCGATTGCTCGCTGTCGGTCCCTTGCGCATCGCGCGCGACCGCGACCTTGCCGAGATAAGTGCCGGTCGCCTTGCCAGCCAGCACCGAGCGCACAACCTGCGAAGAGGTCGCGTTCGCTTCGGCATGGGTGACCGTGGTAACAATCTCCAGCGTCTGCTCCCCGCCGCCAATCTGCACGCCACCCAGCTTGAAATCAGCACCCTCGTGGAGCGTCACATTCAACTCCACTCGCCCATAATCGCCGCCGATATTGAGGATGTGAACTGCTACGACCGCGTCATTACCAACGACGAGGTCAATTCGATGAACCGTGCCGCTGTCTTGAACTATGGTACGTGCAAAGCGCCCGCCCGCAGGCACAATGATAGCCTCCGCCGCAGGCAAAGGCCAAAAACGCGCCAGCGCTTCGATATCGCTATATCGCCAAGCCTCATCACGGCGAGTGGGCAGGGCTACAGTCACTGCAACCCCCACTTCGTCGTGTCGTTGGTGCGTTGGGTGAACCAAACTATGTCACCCAACGCACCAACGGACCAACGACGATTTTGAAGAAGGCCTGCGGCGCTCATGCGGCCAGTTCCTTGTAACCTTCACGCTCCAGTTCATGTGCCAGTTCCGGCCCGCCAGTGCGCGTGATGCGGCCGTCGGCGAGGACGTGGACGAAATCGGGCTTCACATAATCGAGCAGGCGTTGATAGTGGGTGATCAGCAGCACCGCCTTGTCCGGTTTCCGCATGATGCGGTTGATGCCGTCGCCGACTACCCGAAGGGCATCGATATCGAGGCCGCTATCGGTCTCGTCGAGCACCGCGAGCGCGGGGTCGATGATGCCCATCTGCACCATCTCGTTGCGCTTCTTCTCGCCGCCCGAAAAGCCGACATTCACAGGGCGCTTGAGCATCTCCATATCCATATCGAGCGCCGCCGCCTGTTCGCGCGCGATCTTGAGGAATTCGCCGCCCGAAAGCGGTTCCTCGCCGCGGTGTTTGCGCTGCGCATTGAGCGCCTCGCGCAGGAACTGCACGTTCGACACGCCGGGAATTTCGACCGGATACTGGAAGCCGAGGAACAGGCCAGCGGCGGCGCGTTCATGGGGTTCCAAGCCAAGCAAATCCTGCCCGTTGAAGGTCACCGACCCCTCGGTCACCTCATAACCGGGCCGCCCGCCGAGCACATAAGACAAAGTCGATTTCCCCGCGCCATTCGGCCCCATGATCGCATGGATCTCGCCCGCATTGAGCGAGAGCGTGAGGCCCTTCAGGATTGGCTTGTCGCCGACGGTGGCGTGGAGGTTATCTATTTTCAACATAATCTTGCTTCGTCACATAACTGCTCATTTGTTCAACAAACTCAGTATTGAGAATTGGAAAGTCATTATCTTTGTTACTGAGAACCGCCTCTTGATTGCATTTAGGGCAATGAGCGGTCGACTTTTCTCTAGGCTGACGGATTTTAATTGGCTCACCTTGATCGTTGAAATCAGTCCAGAAATAAACGGCGTCGCCGCTAAAACTATTTCGACAACCGAGGCAGACACAGAACGGGCAACCGCGAACTTCGCGTGCATTTTCGAACGTATGTGTCCAAGCATCCTCAAAGAATTCCGCAGGATAATTCCAAGTCATCCAGCGCTATCCTCGAGCGAAAACACTTCGCCTGCTTTGTCAGTGTAATAGGTCGATTTCAGTTGCTCCGTTCGTTGGTCAGTGCGTTCCATCAGACAGTCTCGCACGTCTGCTAACGCTAGTTTGCAATCAGCATCTCTAAACTGAATCCACAGCCTTTGGGCGGTGCGCAATGTAGAAGCGTCGCCCACACCCAAACGGCGGATTATCGACGCATAAACTTTATTCAGTTCGCCGTCGCTTGCAGCAAGTTCATACTGACGAGTGTCCTGACCCAGAGCGGGCGACGAAAGCCATCCAACCGCTACAACGCACATTATTCCTGTCGTAATTTTCCTCATCCAACACTCCCCTCAAGCGAAATCCCGAGCAACTTCTGCGCCTCGACCGCAAACTCCATCGGCAATTGCTGAAGCACTTCCTTGGCAAAGCCGTTGACGATCAGCGCCACCGCTTCCTCGGCGTTCAGCCCGCGTTGCATCGCGTAGAACATCTGGTCGTCGCTGATCTTGCTCGTCGTTGCCTCGTGCTCGATCTGCGCGCTGGGGTTGCGGACTTCGATATAGGGGACGGTGTGCGCACCGCTGAGCGACCCAAGCAGCAGCGAATCGCACTGGGTGAAGTTGCGCACGCCCTCGGCATTGGGCGCGACGCGGACCAGCCCGCGATAGGTGTTGTTGCTGTGCCCGGCGCTGATGCCCTTCGACACGATGGTCGAGCGCGACCCCTTGCCATTGTGAATCATCTTGGTGCCGGTGTCGGCCTGCTGGTAATTGTTGGTCACCGCGACCGAATAAAATTCGCCGACGCTGTTTTCGCCGTTCAGCACGCAGCTCGGATATTTCCACGTCACCGCGCTGCCGGTTTCGACCTGCGTCCAGCTCACCTTGCTGTTTCGCCCCTGGCACAAGGCGCGCTTGGTGACGAAATTATAGATACCGCCCTTGCCCTCGGCATCGCCGGGATACCAGTTTTGCACGGTCGAATATTTGATCTCGGCATCATCGAGTGCGACCAGTTCGACCACAGCGGCATGAAGCTGGTTCTCGTCGCGCATCGGCGCGGTGCAGCCTTCGAGGTAGCTGACATAGCTGCCCTTGTCGGCGACAATCAGCGTGCGTTCGAACTGGCCGGTATTTTCGGCGTTGATGCGGAAATAGGTGGAAAGTTCCATCGGGCAACGCACGCCTTCGGGGATGTAGACGAACGTCCCGTCCGAGAAGACCGCGCAGTTTAATGTCGCGAAATAATTGTCGTGCATTGGCACGACCTTGCCGAGCCATTTCTTCACCAGCTCGGGATATTCGCGGATCGCCTCGGAGATCGAACGGAAAATAACGCCCGCGCGCTCGAGTTCGGCGCGGAAGGTGGTGGCAACGCTGACGCTGTCGAACACCGCATCGACCGCAACCTTGCGCGCGCCTTCGACGCCTGCGAGCACTTCCTGCTCTGCAATCGGGATGCCGAGCTTTTCATAGACGCGCAGGATTTCGGGATCGACCTCGTCGAGGCTGCCGAGCTTCGGTTTCGCCTTGGGCTCGGCGTAATAATAAGCGTCCTGATAATCGATGGGCGGCACGTTGAGCTTGGCCCAGTTCGGCGTCTCCATCGTCAGCCAATGGCGAAACGCCTTCAGCCGCCATTCGAGCATCCATTCGGGCTCATTCTTCTTGGCGGAGATGAAGCGGACGGTATCCTCGGTCAGGCCCTTGGGGGCGAATTCCTGCTCTATATCCGACGACCAGCCATGCTCGTAATCGGCTACCTTGGCGGCGGCGTCCCATGCGGCCTTGTCTTTGACTTCGATTTCGTCCGTCATGGCTGCACCGTTGGAAGATTTTTCGCGCAGAGACGCAAAGACGCAGAGAGGCTAACTTGCGGCGAAGCCGCTTTCAAAAAACCATGCGATCGAGACACAGAAATACGGAGGGCGCTCCGCACCAATTTTGCTCCCTCTGCGTCTCTGCGTCTCTGCGCGGAAAAATGATTCTGCATATTCACCGCCCCGCTGCCAGACTGCTGAGCGATACATCGGACAATGCCCCGCGAACCGCATTATTCACAATCGCCCAATGCGGCTTCACATGACAGTCGGGTTCGATCGCGCAATTGCAGGTGGCGGCGTTGAGGCAGGCGGTCATGGTAATCGGACCTTCGACCGCCTCGATAATATCGGCCAGCGTAATCGCGGCCGCAGGCCGGGCAAGCTGGATGCCGCCGCCCGCGCCCCGCACCGATCGCAGCAAGCCACCCTTCGACAATATGCTCACCAGTTTCTGAACGGTGGGCAGCGCAATGCCCGTTTCGGACGCCAGCGCCGTGGCAGACGTGCGCAAGCCGCCGCAATGGCGCGCTGCCGCACCCATCACCACCACTGCATAATCCGCCATGTTCGATAGGCGCATAGCCAGTTCCTAATCGGACAAATTCATTCCGATTTCTGAAATGGGCCTTTTGCCGATAAAAATCAACCCGGAAAGGTCTCGATATCGCGGTAATTGTCCTTCGACAGCCACATCCGCAGGATTCGGCTGTCATCGCCGTCGAGCGCGCCCGGTGTGCGCCCGGCAAATTGTCGGATTTCGCGGATCATGTGCGGCTGATCGTAGAACAGCGATTCGACCTTGGCGCGCAATTCCGGGGTGCAATTGGCATCGACCAATATGCTCGCCGCGCGCAAAGCCCTGTATTTGCGCATCAGCGGCTTGGGCGGACAACCGAAATATCGGGTAATCAGTCGCGCCGCCGTGCTGCGCGACATCCCGAGCGCCGGGTAGAGGTGCTCGACATCGGGGTCGAGGTCGCTCGACAGCCAGGCGATAACGGTCTGGATCATTTCGACGTGGGCTTTGGGTACCGGGCGCAGTTGTCTCAGCAAGAATGCGGTTGCCTGCTGCACCATATCGGCAATGCGCAGTGAGCCATCGGCATGTCCGGCGCTGAACGCAGCTGCCAGCCTGTCAATTTCGGGGCCGAATAGTTCGGCGGCCGGTACCGTGCGGTCGGCGAACAGATTGGCGGGTTTACCGGTCAAAGCAACAAAGCCGAGCGGCGACAGCGCGAAACCCAGAACATGAACCGGCCCGTCGAGTACGAAGCCGGCCGACGCCAGCCCCGGCCCATATTGCATCGCGCCCGAAACCTGTATCTCCTCACCGCCCTGAAACTGGACGACGCCCGATCCGCGCAGGAAAAACATGAGGTGACCGAGTGCCGCAGGCTGACGATCACGCGCCTGCCGTTCCTCGCAGCGGAAGAAATAGATTTGCGTTACAAAGGGCGCGATTCCGGGTGGCGGAACGAAATTCGTAATATCGACATTGTCCGGCGAGATGAATGTGCTCCCCCCGCCGCGTCCGCTGCCCTCCTCTGCCATCAGGCTTTCTTGCATCGACCCTGTTTTCCTTGCCCGCTGTTCTCTTTTGCAAGCGTTCTCAACAGGCTTTACCATCAATCCTTTGGTATAGCTTCATCAAATCGCCCCAGCGCATAAACACTTAACGCGCCATTAAGGTCCGGAAGTTCGCCCAGCGGCTCGATCCACGCATCGACATGCAGTGCCTTGATGGCCATGGCGGCAGAAGCGGTCGCCAGCGTCGTGCCAGCGGTTGCTGTGCGGAGCAGGCGTTCGAGCCGCGCTGCTTCGCCTTCGTCAGGCATTCCATCGTCCGTAACGGCAATGTCGATTGCCGTCGCAGCATCGGGATTTGCCCCTCGAAGCTGAGCCAGTATTTGCCCCAACTCATTTGTCTCTGCCAAGGAGCGGACGGCAATCTGGCCTAAAGCGGTCGGGTCGAAGCCGGCGACCCGATTGTTCGCGTCGGTGGCAATCCACCAGCAAGTCTGTCGCTGTTCCAGTGTCTGTTCGACATCGGCACCGGCGCTGCGGGCAACCGGAACCACATGCGCCGATTTATCGGGCAAAAGCGGAGCATCGGATGCGGCTACCTCGAAAGGTACTGCTTCACTCTCAAGCCGGACGGCGTTGTCGACCGCGCGGCCTTTCGCAACCTCCGCTGCGAGCTGGATGCCCGCCAGCGAAAGCCGGTCGCCATGTTCGATAATTTCGACCGAGGCCGCCTGATCGAGCAGCGCGTCGAAACGTAGTGCCCACTCATCGCCATAAGGTGTCACCGACCGGGCCTTGAAAGCCGATGGCATGATGGGCAGGACAATATGGACTTCGCCTCCCAAGCGCAGCATCGCCTCGGCAACCAATATGTCACCGCCCGCCGCCAGCGCGCCATAGGCAAAGCGCGCGCCGCTTTGGGCGAGTTGTGCAGCGACGGCATCGACGGCGGAGCGGTCATCGAGCGCGATCCCCATTATGCCCCTGAAATAGATGCTTTTGGGCGGAGCATAGGGCGCGAGCCAGTCGAGTCCTTCCTTTCTGTGGTGCAGAATGGCGCGGAACTGGCGCAGCGTCGTCGCATGGTCCTCCCATGCCTCGGGTGCATTTGCGAGGCCTTCCGCCAATGCCTTTTCGGCCTCCGGAGTCCTGCCCAAAAGCAACAGTGCCTCGGCTTTCGTCGCCTCGTGCCAGTAAGGCGTTTCGCCGACCCCATCGCCAGTTTCGAGTAGCGCAAGCACCTGGCGTGCCAGCAATTCCGCATGCTCTACCTCACCCGCAAAGAGCGACATGGTCGCCGCATTTATGAGCGGATAGCTGTCAGCGCGGAGCGCGGCCGCATCGGCATAGGCTTTGGCCGATTGCAGATAAAGCTGCGCACGCGCTTCACCCAGCACATTGCGCCCCTGATCTTTAAGCAGGCGCCCCTTCAGGGTCAGCGCGGCTGGTTTGTCGGCGACTTTATCGAGACCGCTCGTTACAAACCTGTCCCATGCCCGCCCGGTTGCACCCGAGCGGGCCAAGGCTATGATCTGCGCATGGGCACCGTTCACCACGGCTCCTTTCGAACTTGGAGGGAGTCGCAGCGCAACACCTTCATCGCGCAAACTTTGCCCGTTTCGGCCTATACGTCAACTGCCGGTGAAAGGCACTATGAGCGGACCGCTCACGTCCGGACGCAGACCGGGCGGCCTCGGATTGCCCACATCGGGATCGATCGTTATCGGCACGTAGGACCAATTGCCAGATGCGTCCTGAAATTGCCCATAATCGATATTCAGGTTAAAGCTTTGCTTGGCCGACGGGTTGCCGCCTTCGTCATATTTGGCCTTTATCGAGAAAGTCCAGTCGTCGATATGATCGACATCGCCGTACAAATGCCGGTAACGATCTTTCCCGGTGATAAAGAAATATTTCCTCGACCAGCGTGAGTTCAGTTTTTCGTCCAGCTTGAAAAGGATGGTACAATCCTGCTGGATTTCGAACTCCAAATCCCCCGGCGGGTCTTTGTAAGGAAAATCGGCAGTAACCTTGAAAATAAACTGTACCTGGCCGGGATGACCGGTAACCGGGCGGTATGTAAGCAGCACAGTCATTTGCCTGTCTTCGCCCTTCCATCCTGGCGGATCGTTCTTGTCGCCCAATTCGACATGCGGCGGTATTTTTCTGGCCATGCGACTTCCTTCCCTCTTGCTATTGACGTTTTTCAATTGACGTCCCGATTTCGGCAATTTTACTTTCCCAGCCGGCCCATTGCCGGTTAGCAGGGTCATGATTTACGAGCTCGCCGTGGACCTTATTGGCAACCGCCAACCGGTCGAGCGCCTTCGCTTTCGCCCCGTTCAATGCGAACGCTTCCGCAAGCATGAGTTCGGTTTTCAACCAGATTTCCTTTAGCCCCATATCATCAGGCCTTTTTGCGATGAGCGCGGCAATTATCACCTCCTGCGCCTGACGGCTGACGAGCGCACCCGACGGGTCGCCGTTCGCCTTTTTCGCGTCGGCCAGCCAGGCCAGGCGATTTGCGACATCGAGTTGCGCGGTCCGGTCGTCAGGCTGCAAATCAAGGACCGCTTGCATCTGCTCCAATGCCTCCTGGCAAAGTGCGACCGCGTCTCGAAGCATCGACGACTGTTCCAGCTTCAACGTGCACAAATTGCCGTTTGCATATCCGCTTTCACGCAGCCATTTGACATTGTCCGGTTGAAGCCGGACCAGCTGTCGTGCCAATCTTTCATAGGCCGTGAAGTGCGGCTCGACTTCCTGTAGCCGGTTTTGCCTGAGCAACGCTTCGCCAATCCAATATTCGCTTTGCGCGTGAGCGAAAATCCGATCGGCATTGTCCGGCGCGCGGGCAAGCAGCGCCGACGTCATTCGATGCGCTTCCCTGAACTGTGTCAGCGCCGCATCGATGTCTCCAGCCATCTCGCTGTCTTCACCCATCGCATGCAAAAGGCGGGCGCGGCGCTCAAGGCTGTCGTCGGGTAAACTGGCGATATCGGCCTGCGAGCGATAATGCGTCATTGCGCGCGCGTTGACCGCGTCCATAATGTCCAACCTGCCGACTTCCTTCAATTTGCTCCGCAAATCGGTCAGCATATACTCCACCAGCCCCTCCGCCGACGCCCGTTGCCGGGCGGCCTCATTACGGGCTTGGATGGCGAATGTCGTCATGATGCCCATGACTAGCATCGCCGCGAGCGCCGCGCCCGTGATGGCGGTCACGCGGCGGAGGCGGCGTTGGGCGTCGCGCTGGATGAGTTCGTCCAAAGGCACGCCCGCGATGCCAGCGACGATCTTCAGGAAGCCGAGTTGTTCGCCATCGCCTTCGGGTCGCAGATCGGCAGCCAGGGGTTCGTTGCCCTCGGCGGTCAGTGCTGACGGGAAAGAAGTCGCCGGATTGCCCGATAGCAAGGCGGCGAGGATGGGGCGGCGCGGGTGCGATTGCCGGAACAGCTCGATCTCTGCCTGCACCCAGGGCGAAGCGGCGGCATCGGGGGAGCATATCACCACCATCGCTTCGGCGTGCGAAATGGCATCGCGAATGGCGGCACTCAGGCTGACGGCGGCGGCGAAATCCTCACGGTCGCGGAATATCTTGCCAAGCGCCGCGCCCCCGGCCGTGCGCTCTGTCGCTATGCGCTTGGGCAGGCGATAGCGTTCGAGCTTGCGTTGCAACTTCGCGGCAGCGTCGGCGTCGGCATGGCTATAGCTGATGAACGCGGCAAAGCGGCGGGCGTCTCCCGCGCGTTCTCCGGTGCTATCGCCTGCGTCCCCCATCGCACCCCTGTCTGGCGTGAGGATGTCCTTTTACACGATATTAGAAATGGTTAAACCGATTCGTTGGCCGTTCCGGGGGAAACATATCGTTCGAGCGCGGCCAGCTGTTCGCGGTCGAAGCGCAGCCCGAGCTTGCCGCGCCGCCACACTATATCCTCGGCGGATCTGACCCATTCCGACGCCATCAGATAATCGACTTCGGCCGCATAAAGCCCATGTCCGAAATCCGTGCCCAGCTCGGCCAGCGACCTGGCTTCGCCCAGCCAGGCATAGGCCCGTGTGCCATAGCTGCGGACAAGACGCCTGATGAGCGCTGGCGGAAGAAATGGGTATCGGCTCGCCATATCTGCGGCCAGTGCATGCGCGCCATCCATAGCGAAATCGCCGCCGGGAAGCGGCTTTTCGAGCGTCCAGCCTTTGCCTTCCAGAATTGGCAAATATGCCGCCAGCTTGCCGACCGCGCTTTCGGCGAGATGGCGGTAAGTGGTTATCTTGCCCCCAAACACCGATAGAATCGGCACATTTCCAGCAGCATCGGTATCGACATCGAAATGATAGCCGCGAGAAGCGGTTTCGGGTTTACCCGATCCGTCGTCGACCAGCGGACGAACCCCGGCATAGCTGTAGATGACATCGGCAGGGCTGAGCCGCTGTTCAAAGTAGCTGTTGGCAGAGTCGCAAATATAGGCGATTTCATCCGGCGTGGCAGCGATATTGTCGAGCGAGCCCTTATGGTCCGCGTCGGTGGTGCCGATCAGCGTGAAATCATCCTCATAGGGAATGGCGAAGAAGATCCGCCCGTCGGGGTTCTGGCAGAAATAGGCTTGCGGCGTATCGAACAGCTTGCGCACAACGATATGCGATCCGCGCACGAGACGAATTCGTTCGCCCGCGTCGCGCTGGTGCCCGGTGGTACGCGCCAGCAAGTCGAGCACTGCGGGACCAGCCGCATTGACGACCGCCTTGGCGCTCACCGGTTGCTGGCCCGCAATTTCGATATGCCAGACGCCTTCGTGCCGCTCGAGTCGCGTGACTTCGGATCGCGTGCGGATGTCCGCTCCATGTGCGGCGGCGTCCATTGCGTTCAAGACGACCAGTCGCGCATCGTCGACCCAGCAATCGGAATATTCGAACGCCTTTTTGAAGCCCGGCTTCAGGGGTTTTCCTGCCGGGTCGGTTGCAAGGTTCAGGCTACGTGTCGGCGGCAGGCGTTTGCGTCCGCCGATATGGTCGTAGAGGAACAGCCCGAGACGGACGAGCCATGCGGGCCGGATGCCTTTCTGGTGCGGCAGCACGAAGCGCAGCGGCCATATGATATGCGGGGCGATGCCCCAAAGCCGTTCGCGTTCGACCAGCGATTCGCGGACGAGCTTGAATTCATAATGTTCGAGATAGCGAAGGCCGCCGTGGATCAGCTTGGTCGATGCCGAAGAGGTTCCGCGCGCCAGATCGCCGCGTTCGAGCAAAATGACTTTGGCTCCGCGCCCCGCAGCATCGCGCGCGATCCCCGCGCCGTTAATGCCGCCGCCGATGACGGCAAGGTCGTAAAGCGCGTCGCTCACAAAGCGGCCCAGGCGAACAATGCGGCTCCTGCAAAGGCGGTGAGCGTGGCAAGGATGACAGGGAGCAGCGCTTTCCAGCCCTGACCCAATAACAGGTCGAGGCGCGAGCGCATCGCTGTGGCGGTAACCGCAAAGAGCAGCATCGCCTTGGAAGCGATCAGGCCATATTCGGCGATCCATGCGGGCGCATCGACCAGCGAATTGACCGCGACTGCGGCAAAGAAGGCGAGGATAAACCAGGGCAGTTTCAACTTTGCCCACAGGTTCTTTTGCTGACCACCGCTGCTGCCAATGGCGAGGCCGATCAGCGCCACCGCCGGGGCGAGCAAAGCCACACGCGACAGCTTTACAATGGTTGCGGTTTCGCCAGCGCTTTCGCTAAAGCTGTAGCCGCCACCCAGCGCCTGCGCCACATCGTGGACCGCCGCACCCATCAGAAACCCGGCCTGTTTATCGGTGAATTGCAGCCAGGCTGCAATCAACGGGTAGAAGGACATGGCAATGGCGCTCGCCAGCGCGACGCCGACCAAAGTCAGCGTAAATTGCGACTGGTTCAATCGTTCGCGTCCGATAACGGCGTAAATGGCCAGCGCCGCCGAAGCGCCGCAAATTGCGGTTGCGCCGCCCGCCAGCCACCCCGAAAAGTTGCTCTGGCCGCCAAGCCTCGCGCCTAGTAGAGCGGCACCGATTACGACTGCCATGATCGCAATCAGCCCAAGAAAGGCCAGCGCGCCGAGACTGCCGATCTGCATAGCGGTCACCTGTGTGCCCAAAAGCACGATGCCCCAGCGCAAGCAACTCGTGCCGCAAAAATCGAGGCCGGGATGGACCTTTTGCTCGGCCGAAACGAAATTGAGCGCGAGGCCGAGGAGCAATCCGGCCAATATCACCGGCATCCCATAATGTTCGGAAAACCATGTCGCTGCCGCTGAGGCAATCGCCACCACTATAAACCCCGGGAACAGCGCGCTGACCGCAAGCCGCCTGTGTGGCGCGGGTTCGACCCCGGCGAGATAGGTTTCGCCATAGAGGTCCGCAATGTAGTTGGCGTTTATGTCTTGCGGTGTCATATGGCCTTCTATAGCTTTCCTGTGAACCGATACCAGCATAAAGCAGGCGGCGGTAGGCCAGGGAAGGCAGTGATGTGGGAGAGCAGAACAAAATGAAGCCCATCACGCCAGCATTGAGCTGGGTCCTGTTCGGCCTGCTTTGCGTCGCCGGTATTTTCAACGCCATGGATCGGCCCGTCATTGCCATCCTCAAACCCGATATGTCGGCTGATCTCGGCTGGAGCGACAGCGATTTCGCCAACCTCGCGTTCGTGACCCAGATTGCAGCGGCCTTGTCGTTCCTTTTCACTGGCTGGCTCGTCGACCGTCTTGGCGTCATGCGTTCGATGATCGCCGGGGTGACGACCTGGAGCCTCGCGGCGATGGCGCATGGCTGGGCGCTCCTGGGCTGGCATGTCGTCGCAGCGCGGATCGGCTTGGGCGCGACCGAAGCGGTGCAGACGCCGCTTACGATCAAGACCGTCGCCACGCTGTTTCCGCCGGACAAGCGTTCCTTTGCCTTTGGCGTCGGCACTGCCATTGCCGGGATAGGCACGATTTCTATGCCCTTCTTCATCCCCGTGATTGCCGCGATTTGGGGCTGGCGCGGCGCATTGATTTTCGGTGGTATCGGGGGCTTTATTACCCTGGCGCTCTGGCTGTGGTTCGCGCGCGGCGTGCGGTTCGACGACAAGGCTGAAGATTCTGCCCGCGATTTTTCCGATGACGGCGCGCCTTACGGACCGATTCTGAAGGAACGGCGGACCTGGGCTATCGTCATCGCCAAGGCGCTGTCCGACGCGACCTGGTGGCTGATCAATTTCTGGCTGCCCGATTTCTATCGCAAGGAATATGGGCTGACGACCAGCGAACTGGCTGTACCGCTTGCTATCGCCTTTCTGGGCTCAGGTGCCGGCGCGCTGTTCGCAGGCTGGCTGTCGACACGCCTGCTGGAGCGCGGATGGAGCGTCAACCGTGTGCGCAAGACCGTCATGTTCGGATCGGCGTTGATTGTGGTGCCTCTGCCGTTCGTACTCGCGCTCGACTCATTCTGGCCGGTGGCGATCATGATGGGCGTGGTGATGGCCGGGCACCAAGGCTTTTCGCTGTCGATCTTTTCGACGATCACCGATGTCGTGCCCCGCGCCAAGGTCGGGCGCGTGACTGCGTTCGGCGCGTTCATGGGCAATATCGGCGGCGCACTAATCCAGCTGGTGACAGGGGCGGTGCTGGCGGCGGGCCTTGGCTTTACGCCATTGTTTGTCTTCGCGGCTGCTTCCTACCTGCTCGCTTTGGGCTGGCTGCACCTACTGCTGCCGGTCATTCGTCGCGCCGAAGCGGAGTCAGGAAATTTTCTGCTAGAAGAAATAAGAAAATAAGAAATAAGGCGTCAGCAACGCTGCAAGCGGCACGTCTATAATGCCGGTCAGGGGAAAAGCGGCTTCGCCAATCAGCAATGAGCCCTTATATCTTTTTTCTTTTGACGAAAATTATCGAGAGTCAAAACTCGCGCTCACTCAGCCTTTGCCAGCCCCTCGGCTTCAACGAGTTGCTGCAATTCACCGGCCTCGAACATTTCCATCATAATGTCCGAACCGCCCAAAAACTCGCCCTTCACATAAAGCTGCGGGATGGTCGGCCAGTCGCTGTAATCCTTGATTCCGCTGCGGATTTCCATGTCCTGCAACACATCGACGCTTTCATACGTCACGCCCAGATGGTCGAGGATGGCAACTGCCTTGCTGGAAAAACCGCATTGCGGAAACAGGGGCGTGCCCTTCATAAACAGCACCACGTCATTGTCCTTAACGATCTCGTCGATCCGTTCGTTCACGCTCATGTTCTTTACTCCAAAAATCTAAGGTGTCGCGGTCGTCAGTTGCAATGCGTGCAATACGCCGCCCATCCGTCCGCCCAAAGCATCGTAAACGGCCTTATGCTGCTTGACGCGGGGCACCCCGCGAAAACTTTCGCTCACCACGCGCGCGGCATAATGTTCGCCGTCACCCGCAAGGTCGGTAATTTCGACCAGCGCATCGGGCAGGGCGGCGCGGATCATCGCCTCGATTTCGGCTGCCGCCATTGCCATCAGGCTTGCTCGATAAACTGGCGGCGCGCCTCGACCATTTGCTCTTCCAGAACAGCGCGGATCATCGCGTCATCGACTTCGACACCTGCCGAAGTCAGGTCGCCCAATAGCTTGCGGATGACATCCTCGTCGCCCGCTTCCTCGAAATCTGCCTGCACGACCGCAGTCGCATAAGCGGTCGTTTCTTCGGGCGTCAGCCCCATTTTCTCCGCCGCCCAATGCCCGACCAGCTTGTTGCGGCGGGCGGTGATCTTGAAATGCAGGTCGGCATCGTGCGCAAACTTGTTTTCAAAGGCGTTTTCGCGGTTGTCGAAAGTGGTCATGTCTGTCCCCGATGGTTCGCCTGATAGTTAGGCTTTGCTTGGCCGATTCACAAGGGCGCGATCAGATATGCACGACCAGCTTGCCGACCGCCGCCCGGTCGCCAAGACGGGCGATGGCCTGCCCGGCATCTGCCAGATCGAAAGTCTCCGACACACGCGGTTTGATTTTTCCTGCGGCATAGAGGTCGAACAGCTCGGCGATATTGGCGTGGTTCTTCTGTGGCGTTCGCGCCGCAAATGCACCCCAGAAGACACCGCACACATCGCAGCTTTTCAGCAAGGTCAGGTTGAGCGGCAGCTTCGCAATACCCGCCGGGAAACCGACCACGAGGAACTTGCCCTCCCATGCAATCGAACGCACCGCCGGTTCGCTATAATCGCCGCCGACGGTGTCGTAGATGATGTTGAAACCATCCTTGCCAGCCGCTGCCTTGAACATTTCGGCCACAGCCTTGGACTGGTCCTTGTCGAACGGCTGGTGCGGATAAACAACGACATCGTCGGCCCCGGCCTCGCGTGCGATGTCGGCTTTGGCCTCGCTCGAAACCCCGGCAACCACACGCCCGCCAAAGGCCTTACCCAATTCTATAGCCGAAATGCCGATACCGCCTGCGCCGCCGAGGACAAGGACGCTATCACCTTCCTTCATATGGCCCCGATCCTTCAACGCATGGATCGAAGTGCCATAGGTCATCAGCAATGACGCGCCATCGTCGAACGACATCGCATCGGGCATCTTGAAACAGTTGAACGCGGCGACCGCGACCTTTTCGGTCAGCCCGCCATTACCGCACAATCCGATAACGCGGTCGCCCACTGCGAAACCGGAAACGCCTTCGCCGACAGCCTCGACCACACCGGCAATCTCGCCACCCGGCGCGAAGGGGCGCGGGGGCTTGAACTGGTAGAGATCGACGATCATCAACGTGTCGGGAAAGTTGATCGAGCAAGCCTTGACTGCAACGACCACCTGGCCCGGTCCTGCAACCGGTTCGGGCAACTCGCCCATGACCAGAGTTTCAGGCCCGCCGGTTGCGGTCGATAATAAAGCGCGCATTTCCCTCTCCTAGACTGCGTTCGGCACAAGCCATGGCTGGCTGGCCGCAATTTTTGTCTCATATGCAGCAATCGCATCGCTGCTTTTCAGCGTCAGGCCGATTTCGTCGACACCGTTCAGCAGGCAATGCTTACGGAAGGGGTCGATCTCGAATTCGAACCGGTCCTGATACGGCGTCGTCACTGTTTGCGTTTCCAGATCGACATGAATGGGATCGGTCCTGGCGACTTCCATCAACCGGTCGATGGCGGCTTGCGGCAAGACGATAGCAAGCAGCCCGTTCTTGAAGGCGTTGCCCGAAAAAATGTCGGAAAAGGAAGGTGCGATCACTGCCCTGATGCCCAGATCCGCCATCGCCCAAGCAGCATGTTCGCGACTCGACCCGCAGCCGAAATTGTCGCCTGCTATCAGGATCGGCGCGCCCGCATATTCGGGGTCGTCGAACACATTGCCGGGGGCCGCGCGGAGCGTTTCAAACGCGCCTTTACCCAATCCGGAGCGGCTGATCGTCTTCAGCCATCGGGCGGGGATGATGATGTCGGTATCGACATTTTTCAGCCCCAGCGGATAGGCCCGCCCTTCGACCTGAGCAACTGGCTGCATCAGTCGGTGTCGATCTTCGGCTGGTTTTCGTTCAGTGGCTCGACTTCGGGTTCGGGCGAGAGCGGCTCGAGCTTGCCCTTTTTGCGCGTCAGGCTCCGCCGTCCTGCGTAAAGCAATGCGGCCACCAAAGCCGCCGAACCCACCGCCGCGCCGACCTTGGCACCGGTCGACCATTGCTCGTCTTTATCGTCTTTTTTGTCGGTCATCTGCTTTTGTCCCGTGATAAACAGGCCTTAGCTTTGGCCATCCGCACAAGTAAAGCGCTTATGCCCTATTTGTTGCGCCCGCCCGTCAGTTTGCGCCAGAGCGGCAGCTTGCCTTTGGGCGGGAGCGTCTGGCCGGTGGCATCGAGCAGATATTTGGCGAGCAACAGCGCCTGGTTATACGTCATCAGGAAATGATGGCTGTCCACGCGCTTTTCGTCGAGCGCCGCCTGCGACACGGCGCTTTGGATACGCAGGTCGATCGAGGTGCCCAAATTGTTATGCATCCAGCCGACCACGACGCCGCGATGGTCGGTGGGTTCATTTATCTCCGTCTTTTTGGTTATCGGCCGCTTCGCCATCCAACGCCTCCCAGCGGAATTTTACATCCCGCACGGCGCGGGCCGAGTCAATATGCCGAAAGTGGAGGCGTGCCGTAGCGGGACTCAGTCAATCAGCTCCCGTACATCGGTCAACCGACCCGTCACCGCCGCTGCCGCGGCCATTGCGGGGCTGACCAGATGGGTGCGTGCACCGGGCCCTTGCCGGCCGACAAAATTGCGGTTGCTGGTCGAGGCGCAGCGTTCGCCTGCCGGAACCTTGTCGGGGTTCATGCCGAGGCAGGCCGAGCAGCCGGGTTCGCGCCATTCGAGGCCGGCTTCGGTGAAGATGCGGTCGAGGCCTTCTTGTTCCGCCTGCCTTTTAACAAGCCCGCTACCGGGAACGACGATGGCCCATTTCACATTGGCTGCCTTGCGGCGGCCTTTGAGCACGGCGGCGGCGGCGCGGAGGTCTTCGATGCGGCTGTTGGTGCAGCTGCCAATGAAGATATTCTGCACCTCGACTTCGCGCATCGGCGTACCGGGGGTGAGGCCCATATAATCGAGCGATTTTTGCGCTGCGACCTGCTTGGATGGGTCGGCAAAGCTTGCGGGATCGGGAACGACGCCGGTGATCGGTAACACATCTTCCGGCGAAGTGCCCCAAGTCACGCTGGGCGCGATGTCGGCGGCGTTTATGACCACGACCTTGTCGTAAATCGCACCAGCATCGGTGGCGAGGCTGCGCCAATAGGCAAGCGCTGCATCCCAGTCGGCTCCCTTCGGTGCCATCGGGCGGTCCTTGAGATAGGCGAATGTAACATCGTCGGGCGCAATCAGTCCGGCACGCGCACCATGTTCGATGGCCATGTTGCTGACCGTCAAACGCCCCTCGATGCTCAGGTCGCGGATCACCGAGCCCGTATATTCTATGACATGGCCTGTACCGCCAGCCGCGCCCAGCACGCCGGTAATATGCAGCACGACATCCTTGGCAGTGACGCCGGCGCCAAGCTCGCCTTCGACGCGCACCTCCATCGATTTCGATTGCTTCAATTGCAGCGTCTGCGTCGCCAGCACATGTTCCACTTCCGAGGTGCCAATGCCGAACGCCAGTGCCCCCAGCCCGCCGTGCGAGGCAGTATGGCTGTCGCCGCAGACAATGGTGGTGCCGGGGAGCGAAAAGCCCTGTTCGGGTCCTACGACATGCACGATCCCCTGCTCGGCATCGGCATCGCCGATATAGCGGATGCCGAATGCAGGCGCGTTGGCCTCGAGCGCCTCCAGCTGCGCCGCGCTCTCGGGGTCGGCAATCGGCACGCGGTGACCTGCACCATCGCGCCGCGCGGTGGTCGGCAGATTATGATCGGGCACCGCCAGCGTCAAATCGGGCCGCCGCACCGTCCGCCCCGCGACGCGCAACCCCTCGAACGCTTGCGGGCTGGTGACCTCATGCACCAGATGCCGGTCGATGAAAATCAATGCAGTGCCATCGTCGCGCGTTTCGACGACATGCGCATTCCAGATTTTTTCGTACAGCGTTTTGGGTGTCTGCGACATAATAGTTCGCCGGTGGCGCGGTTTGGCGTGAAAGGCAAGATGCTTCTATTTGCTTGCTTCGACCGGCGGGTTTTTCGGAGCGCCAAGCGCCTGCGCTGAAAGTCGCGCCAGTTTCAGCCGCAGCTCGGCGGCGGTGTCGCCTTCGGACACCTCGATATAGCCGACGCCGGCCCGCCGCAGGGCTTCTTTCTTGACCGCATCACGCGCTGCCGCTTCGCCGCCCACATGATGCCCGCTGCCCTGATATTCGATGGCGTGAAGCGGCATGCCCTTGATATCGACGATCAGCATATCGACTCGCTTGCTATTGATTGCCCAATAAGCGGGCTTGTCGTCGGACCATAATATTTCGCCGAGACTGACCTGCGCCATCAAGCGCCAATCCATTCCTAGGTCGTCGATCGTCCGCTCGACCGCAGTAAAAACGCGCGATTCCTTGCGGTTGAGAATGACGCGCGGTTTGAATTGTGCTGCCATTACGGCACGCAACTGTTCGGAAGCGTCGGGCGTAGGCTTGGCCCAATTTACATCACGAACTATCGGGACGGTCTTTGTTTTAGAGCCTGAGTTGAAACGCCAACCATTTTTCTCGCGCCATTTGCGGCGGCGCTCGCTGGCGTCCCACCTTTCGAGAAACCCGCCAGCATAGAATCCGCCAAGCATTCCTCCGAAGAGAAAGGCAAAAAGCAGGATGCTAACAGCCGTTAGCTGTTCAGAATTTAGGCCACCCATAATTTGCGAATCCTGTTGCCTGATTCAAGAAACTCGCCTGATAAGGCTGCGTTACTTTACTTTTAGTTGAAAGTCACTCGGGGGTGCACAGCGCCTGAAATCTTGCTAAACTGCCCTGATGAGCATCACTGCTATCATCCTCACCATTCTCGCCTCCGTCATCGCGATGGAGTTTGTCGCTTGGGCGAGCCATAAATATATCATGCACGGTTTCGGCTGGGGCTGGCACCGCGATCACCATGAGCCGCATGACAATATGCTCGAAAAGAACGACCTGTTCGGCATCGTCGGGGCGGTTATGAGCATGTCGATGTTCGCCATTGGCAGCCCGCTCGTGCTCGGCGCGGATGCGTGGGAGCCGGGGACATGGGTGGGCCTGGGCATCATGTTCTATGGCATCATCTACACGCTGATCCACGATGGCCTCGTCCACCAGCGTTACTTCAAATATGTGCCCAAACGCGGCTATGCCAAGCGGCTGGTGCAGGCGCACAAGCTGCACCATGCGACCATCGGCAAGGAAGGCGGGGTCAGCTTCGGCTTCGTCTTTGCCCGCGATCCTGTGAAGCTGAAGGCCGAGCTGAAGGTTCAGCGCGAATCGGGCATCGCGGTGGTCCGCGACGCCAATCTCGCCTAATATTGGTGCACAGCCTTCGTGACATAATAAGCGTCGAGGCCTTCCGGCCCGGCTTCGCTGCCGAAGCCTGATTCCTTCACGCCGCCGAACGGCGCGTCAGGCACAGAAATCATGAAGCTGTTCAGCCCGACCATGCCGGTATCGAGCGCATCGGCGACAAGGTTCGCCTGCCGCGCATTTTCAGTGAAGGCATAAGCCGCGAGGCCGAAGGGCAGGCGGTTTGCTTGCTCAATGGCTTCGTCGAAAGTCTTAAAAGGCCGCATCAAAGCGACCGGGCCGAAGGGCTCGTCTTCCATTATATCAGCGCTCATCGGCACATCGGATAGCACCGTGGGCTGGTAGAAATTGCCGCCTTCACCGCGTTCGCCGCCGGTCAGCAGTTTCGCACCCTTGGCGGTCGCGTCGGCGACCAGCTTTTCTATGGCGGGCGGGCGGCGGTCGTTGGCGAGCGGGCCCATGATCGTGCCCGCTTCGAGCCCGTTGCCTACCTGCACCTTCTTGGTTGCCTCGGCAAAACCGGCAACGAAGCGGTCGTAAATGCCCTCCTGCACATAGAAGCGCGTCGGCGAGATGCAGACCTGGCCTGCATTGCGGAATTTCTGCGTGGACGACAAGGCAATCGCCCTGTCGAGATCGCAATCATCGAACACCAGAACCGGCGCGTGCCCGCCAAGCTCCATTGTTGTGCGCTTGACGCCATCGGCGGCAAGTTTGAGCAGATGCTTGCCCACGGGCACCGATCCGGTGAAGCTGATCTTGCGGATGATCGGCGAAGCAATGAGCTGGCGGCTGACCATGTCAGGGACGCCGTAGATGAGTTGAGCGACATTGCCCGGCAGGCCCGCGTCCGCAACGCAGCGGAAAATCGCGCTCGTGCAGGCGGGCGTTTCTTCGGGCGGCTTGCAGATGATCGAGCAACCCGCAGCTAGCGCCGCAGCCAGTTTCTTGCACATCAGATTGCCGGGGAAATTCCACGGGCTGAAAGCGGCAACCGGTCCGACCGGCTGCTTCAGCACTAGCGCCCGCTGCCCCGTCGGGCGCACCAGCACGCGGCCATAGCTGCGCTTGGCCTCTTCGGCGAAATAATCGAAAAAGGCGGCGCATGACGCGACCTCGGTGCGCGATTCGCCGATCGGCTTGCCCTGTTCGGTAGTCATCAGCACCGCGATATCCTCCGCGCGTTCGCGGATCAGGTCTGCAATCTTGTGCAGCGTCGCGGCGCGCGCATTGACGTCGGTCTTGCGCCATACTTCAAAGCCCATTTGCGCTGCTGCCAGCGCCTCGTCGAGATCGGCTGCGGTCGCCAGCGGCAGGTCTGCCAGCGTCTCGCCGGTCGCGGGATTGACGACCTTGTGCGTGTCGCGGCCCTCGCCCTTGCGCCATTGGCCGTCGATATAAAGCGCAAGGTCGGTGGTGTAGGTCATGTAAAAGGCTCCCGGGGATATCGTTCGCCGCCCATCTAGGCGTCACGCGGGCGCTTTGGAACCCCCCTCGGATCTGGCTTGGGCGAGCTTCATCAATCCATATACGGGTATGCCGGCCAGCAAGAGCGCCAGCCCCCAACCCAAAGCCTCCCATCCCGCCCCGTAGATCGTCCAGAGCGAATAGAGCGCAGCAGCTACGAGGATGAAACTGAACCCGATGGATGCCTGCATCTGCCCCTTGCGGATCAGCATCACCGCCGCCGCGACGCAGCCCAGATACATGACCAGCACGATGGCGGTGGTCAGGACGATCAGAAATTCGAACATCGCAGACATCGACCGGCTGCTGTTCATCACTATCGTGACCGTCAGCAACGTCGTCGTGAACAGATGGGCGTTGCGGGGTGTTCCGCGCGCCGAAACCTTGCCAAGGAAAGCAGGAAAAAGCCCGTCGCGCGCCATCGCAGCGGGAAGCTCGCCCTGCACCATCGTCCAGCCGTTGAGTGCTCCAAGCGCGCTGATTGCGCCAAACGCGGCAATGGCCATGCCGGTTTGCGCGCCGCCATAGGTTTCCACGAACAGCGAAAAGGGCGCAGGCGAGGCGGCGGTCAGCGCGGCGGGGAGCATCAGCACCACCGCCGAACAGACCAGAATATAGATCAACCCTGCGCCGCCGGTGCCAAACAAGGTGGCACGAGCGATATTGCGTTCGGGGTTCTCGACTTTGTCGGCGGGCACCGTTGCGGTTTCGAGGCCGAGCATTGCCCAGAGCGTCAATATGGTCGCAGTCGAAATGGCCGAGAGCGAAAGGTCGCTTGCGGCGAAGGGAGTAACCACCGCTGCGCCCTTGGTCGCCAGCACATAAGCCGCAAGCCCAATCACCGCGACCAGCGGCAACAGCTTGATAATGGTCCAGACGACCTGCACCTGCCCCGCGAGCTTTGTCCCAGCGATATTGATCAGCGTGAAAAACCAGACGATAGCAATCGTCACCGCCGCCGATATGCCCGGCTGGCCGACCACCGGGAATAGCTGGCTGAGATAGCTCACCGCCCCGGTCGCAATCGCTGCGTTGCCGACCCACATCGATATCCAATAGGCCCAGGCAATTGCGAACCCAGCGCCGTCGCCAAACGCCGCGCGGGTGTAAGCATAAGGCCCGCCTGCCTTCGGTATCGCCCTGCATAGCCGCGCGAACACCGCGGCGACGCACAGCGCACCGGCAACAGTAATGGTCCAGCCGATAACCGAATTCCAGCCCAATGGCGCAAGGCTCGCGGGCAACAGGAACACGCCCGAGCCGATCATGCTCCCCATCACCAGCGCCAGCGCCATCCACAGCCCCATCGGGCGTTCGCCGCGCTCCTCGCTTTCGGTCATGTCACTCCCCCTCGTTTTGGAGACTGGCACGCCTGTTCTCCTTTGCCAATGCAAAGGGGTTTCAATACAGGATTTTCTGTGTCAGCCAGCGCCATGCCTGACTCGATTGCGCTCTCGGTTCGACCCGCAAGCAAGGCCGACGCCTCGGCCATTGCGGAAATCTATGCCGAGCATGTCCGCACAGGCTCTGCCAGCTTTGACACCGCACCGCGCACAGTCGAAGAAACCGAGACGAAAATTGCGGAGATCGGCGCGAAAGGCTGGCCGTTCCTTGTTGCGCTTCGTGGCGATGAGGTCGTGGGCTATGCCTATGCCAACCAGTTTCGCGACCGCGCAGCATATTCTTTTGCCTGTGAAGATTCGATTTACGTCCGCGCCGATGTCATGGGGCAGGGCGTCGGCAAAACGCTTCTCGGCGAACTGATCGGTGCAGCAACTGCTAATGGCTTCCGGCAAATGTTCGCGGTGATTGGTGGCGGAGAGCCAGCCTCGGTTGCACTGCATGCAAGTTTGGGGTTTGAGCATGCCGGGAGGATGCGCTCGGTGGGGCGCAAATTCGGGCGCTGGCTCGACACGGTTTACATGCAGCTTGCGCTGGGCGATGGCGATGCAAGCGATCCCGACTGGGAGCCGGGCTGAAGGAGAGCAGATAATGGCAGATTTTGAACTGGTGACGGACGGTCTTCGCTTCCCCGAAGGGCCGTTGGTCATGCCCGATGGCAGCGTCATCCTGACCGAAATTGCGCGTGGCTGCATTACGCGCGTTGCACCGGACGGGAGAAAGACCATTATCGCCGAAACCGGCGGCGGGCCGAACGGGCTGGCGCTTGGGCCGGACGGCAAGTTGTATTGCTGCAACAATGGCGGTTTCGAATATATCGACACGAACGGCATGCTCGCGCCGCACGGCATCGCCAAAGATTATTCGGGCGGGCGGATCGAGCGGATCGACATTGAAACGGGCGAAGTCGAAGTGCTTTACAAATCGGGCGATTACGGCTGCACCCTGCGCGGGCCGAACGACATCGTCTTCGACGCGCATGGCGGCTTCTGGTTCACCGATCATGGTAAGGTGGATTACGAGAAGCGCTGCCATGATATTGTCGGCATCTTCTATGCCAGGGCCGATGGCAGCCATCTGGAGGAAGTCATTTTTCCTTCGAACAACCCCAATGGCGTCGGCCTCTCGCCCGATGGCAACACCCTCTACGCCGCCGAAACCTATACCTGCCGTTTGATGCAGTTCAACGTCACCGGCCCCGGCAAGGTCGCGCCCGATGCCGGACCGGGCGGCCCGGGCATCCCGCTTTACCGACCCGCAGGCTATAAATTCTTCGACAGCCTTGCGATGGAGGCAAACGGCAATATCTGCGTCGCCACTATCGGCGAATGCGGGATTTCGGTCGTCTCGCCAGTGGGCGAACTGGTGGAATTTGTTGCAACCGACGATATTTTTACCACCAACATCGCCTTTGGCGGCGCGGATATGATGGACGCCTATATCACGCTTTCCGGCACCGGGTGGCTGGTGAAGACGCGCTGGGCAAGACCAGGTTTGAAACTGCAACATTGATTGGCTAGTCAAGAATCATGAGCTTCAATCCGGTAGAAGTGGCCGAAAACTATATGCGCGACGGCTACGCCATCGTGCGGGGGCTGTTCAGGCCGGACGAGATCGAAGCGCTCGGGCGCGCGGTCGATGCCGAGCATGCCGAAGCGATGGCGCTGGGCCGCTCGTTCCGTTACGGCAATCTCCATTACCGGCTCGACGGCGACGAGGTGCGGATGGTGCAATGGCCGTCTTACCATAATGTCGCGCTCGACCGCGTGCGCACCAACCCGCGCATCGCGCGCCTGCTGGCACCGCTGCTTGGCTCGGACATCAAGCAGATCATCAACCAGCTCCACTGGAAAAAACCGGGCGGCAAGGGCGATTTCGCCTTTCATCAGGATTCGCGTTTCCGCAAACCCGTCTGGGCCTATCGCAATCTGGGCACCAGCTATGTCCAGACCGGCATCGCCATCGACCCGCACACGAAAGAAAGCGGCGCGATGCGGATCATTCCCAAAAGCCATGAACGCGGCAGTATGGACATGCAGCTTGACGGGCAAGTCACCGATAGCGCGCCGAGCGACGAGGCGCTGGCCGCCATCGGACTCGACCCGGCCAGCGTCATCGATCTTGAAATGGAGCCGGGCGACATGGCTTTGTGGAACAGCTATCTGGTCCACGGCTCGGGGCAGAACAGCAGCGACCATTACCGGCGTTTCTACATTAACGGCTATGTCCGCGCCGCCGATTGCGACCGTGGCGAATGGGCCTTTCGCGACGGGCGCGATGTGCCGCTGGGGCCGCGGCCCAACCTCGTTCATTTCGAAGATTTGCATGAACGGCCGGGTCCGCATTTTGTCTGAGTATCGCGCGGTCATTTTCGACTTCGGTGGGGTTATTACTTCCTCGCCGTTCGAGGCGTTCAACCGGATGGAGGCCGAGCGCGGGCTGCCGCGCGATTTTGTGCGCCGGGTTAATTCGGCCAATCCCGACAGCAATGCCTGGGCGAGGTTCGAGCGGGCCGAGTGCAGCGCCGCCGAGTTCGATACGCTCTTTGCTGCCGAGGCGCGGGCCTTGGGGTATGAGCTTGACGGGGCATCGGTCATCGCCTGTCTTGCGGGCAACATCCGCGCGGCGATGGTTGCGGCGTTGGACCGTTTGACGGCGGAAGGCTTCAAGCTCGGCTGCATCACCAATAATGTGCCGTCGGGCAAAGGTGCTGGCATGGCGATCAGCGACGAGAAGGCAGCGGTGACCGAGCTGATCTTGGCGCGTTTCGACCGTGTGATAGAAAGCTCGAAGGTCGGCATCCGCAAGCCAGACCCGCGCATCTACAGTATGATGTGCGAGGCGCTGGACGTCGAACCAAGCGCGTGCATCTATCTCGACGATCTCGGTATCAACTGCAAACCGGCGGCAGCGCTCGGCATGGCAGCAATCAAGGTGACAAGCGGCGAACAGGCCATTATGGACCTCGAAAACTTGCTGGAAATGGAACTCTCCCGCCCATGAGAAAACTCTATCCTGACGCGGCTTCAGCGCTCGACGGCCTGCTCAAGAACGATATGTTGGTCGCCAGCGGCGGCTTCGGCTTGTGCGGCTTGCCCGAACGCTTGCTTGACGCGGTGCGCGACAGCGGCGTTACCGGTTTGACCTTCGTTTCGAACAATGCCGGCATCGACAATGAAGGTATTGGAAAGCTGCTCCGCACCAAGCAGGTGAAGAAAATGATCTCCTCCTATGTCGGCGAGAACAAGGAGTTCGAGCGGCAATATCTGGCAGGCGAGCTCGAGGTCGAATTCTGCCCGCAAGGCACGCTCGCCGAACGGATGCGCGCGGGTGGCGCAGGCATTCCGGGCTTTTACACCAAGACGGGTGTAGGTACGCTGGTGGCCGAGGGCAAGGAAGTGAAGAGCTTCGACGGCCCAAATGGACCTGAGGACTACATTCTCGAACGCGGCATCTTCGCCGACCTCAGCCTCGTCAAGGCTTGGAAAGCCGACGAAAGCGGCAATGTAATATTCCGCAAGACCGCGCGCAATTTCAACCAGCCCGCTGCGACTTGCGGCAAGGTCTGCGTCGTCGAGGTCGAGGAAATCGTCCCGGTCGGTAGCCTCGACCCCGACGCTATTCACCTTCCCGGCGTATATGTGCAGCGGATGATCGTCGGCGCGCCCTACGACAAGAAAATCGAGTTCCGGACGGTGCGCGAAAGGGAAGCGGCATGAGCGACAAGCCCGTCCCCATCGACCTTGTTCCTTACACCGAGCTGATCCGGGGTTCTAAGGAATTCCTGCGCGTCTGGGCGAGCGAGGGCGGGCCGGTAACCTGCTTTATCAACCCGGTGCCCGTTGGCGGCGACCCCATGGGTTTCGGCATCGCGCTTGTCGATTGCGTCCGCCATGGCGCGAAGACCTGGGCGCGGGCGACCGGCATTTCAGAAGCCGAAGCACTCGAGCGTATCTGGGAAGGTATCGATGCCGAACGCGCCAACCCGACCGACATTGCGACCGAAATCCCCACTGGCATTACCGACGAAGATGGATTGATACATTGAGCTGGACCCGTGATGAAATGGCCGCGCGCGCCGCGAAGGAATTGCGCGACGGATATTATGTGAACCTCGGTATCGGCATTCCGACGCTGGTGGCGAACCATATTCCTGCGGGTGTCGAGGTGACCTTGCAGTCGGAAAACGGTATGCTGGGCATAGGACCGTTTCCTTATGAGGATGAAGTGGACCCCGACCTGATCAACGCCGGCAAGCAAACGATCAGTGAATTGCCGCAAAGCGCCTATTTCGACAGCGCGGCGAGCTTCGCGATGATCCGTGGGGGACATATTGACCTGACCGTCTTGGGCGCGATGGAAGTTGCCGAAAACGGAGACATCGCCAACTGGATGATCCCCGGCAAGATGATCAAGGGCATGGGCGGCGCGATGGACCTGGTCGCGGGGGTCAAGAAGATCATCGTGGTGATGGAGCATAATAGCAAGGACGGCGGCGCGAAGTTCATCCCTGAATGCACACTTCCGCTCACCGGCAAGAATGTCGTCGACATGATCATTACCGATCTTGCGGTCTTCCACCGCGCCGACCACCAATCGCCGTTCAGGTTGATCGAGATGGCACCGGGGGTGACTGCACAAGACATCGCAGCAAAGACCACGGCGCGTTATGAAGTGGCGGTCTAGCCACCAAATGCAGCGAATGACAAAAGTATCGATTGCCTTGGCCGCGTTGGCTGCGGTGAGCTGGTATGGCCTTACTGCCGCAGGTGCGCCGAAAGAAATTTCTGCAGCATTTGGGAAAGTCCTGAAATCTTCCGACGATTTACCCGATACACCCGGCGAGTGGCGCGGCAGGGTAGACTATGCCTCGCTTGACCGGCAATTGACTGAGCTCGCATCTCGCGATGAAATGACGGGGCTGGCGGTCGCCGTGGTCGAGAACGGTAAGCTGAGCTTTGTGGGCACCTATGGCGTTTCCGACAGGTCTACAGGCGCCGCAGTTACATCCGATACGGTTTTTCGCTGGGCTTCGGTTTCCAAGACGGTTGCAGGCACATTGGCAGCCAGCTTGGCAAGCGAAGGCACGCTTGACCTGGAGCGCCCGGTGGCAAGCTGGCAAACATCGCTGCGTCTTCCGGGAGGTGCCGAACGCCAGGTAACGCTCGCACAACTGCTTTCGCAGCGGACCGGCCTGACCAAAAACGCCTATGACGAAAAGCTTGAGGAAGGGGAAAGCCCGGCCGCTATACGTAGCCGCCTTGCCGCCGCGCCTTTGCAATGCGAGCCGGGCACCTGCCACACTTACCAGAATATCGCCTTTGACGCATCCAGCGAAATATTGGAGCAGGCGGGCGGTCGACGCTTTGCAGACCTTGTCAGCGAGCGGTTTTTCTTGCCGCTGGGCATGACCAGCGCCAGCTTCGGCATGGCAGGATTGACCGAAGCGAAAAATTGGGCGCGGCCATATAGCGGCTCGCGGCCCTGGCCGATCAAGGAGAGCTTCTGGCGCACACCGGCAGCTGCCGGTGTCCAAAGCAATATCGTCGATTTTGCCCGCTGGCTTCAGGCGACCATGGGTGAGCGTCCCGATGTCTTGTCAGCCAAGGTTTTGGGGTTGGCCCAGATGCCCCGTGTAAAAACCGCGCGGCTTTACGGAGGCGGTCTGCGGCAGGAGATCGAGGACGCACGATACGGGCTCGGCTGGCGAAGCTTTACCTACGCGGGACACCATTTCGTCGGCCATTCGGGTGCGGTAGACGGCTTTCGCACCACGCTCATCTTCGAACCCGAAACCCGCCATGGCGTTGCCGTGATGTGGAACAGTACGTGGGGACGGCCCTTTCGCGTTCCGTTTGCAGTGTTCGACAGCTATTATAAGCGCGAAGACTCGAATTGGCTGGATTTGGACGATTTGCCGCCGCCCGCGCGTGGAGCCATAAATGCGCCTGAAGAGGTACAATGACATGAGCTACACCCTCATCACCGCGAACCGCAATTATTCGAGCTGGAGCCTGCGGCCGTGGTTGCTGATGACCATGCTCGGTATCCCGTTCGAGGACCGGCTGGAGCCGTTCACCAAGCCTGCAAATTATGACGAGTTTCGTGCCTTCTCGCCCACGGGACAGGTGCCGGTGCTGATCAATGGCGAGCGGACGATCCATGATTCGCTGGGCATCGCGCTGTATCTTGCCGACCGGCACGACGGTGTTTGGCCGGTGGATGAAGCCGCGCGGGCTTGGGCGCAATGTGCGGTTGCCGAAATGCATGGTGGCTTTTCGGCGCTGCGGAACGATTGCACGATGAATGTGGGGGTGCGCGTGAAGCCCAAGCCCATGTCGGAAGCACTGCAACGCGATGTTGTGCGCATAACCGAATTATGGGCGCAGGGGATGGACAGTTTCGGCGGACCGTTCCTCGCGGGCGAGAACTTCACTGCCGTCGATGCCTTCTTCGCCCCCGTCGCTTTCCGTGTGCGGACCTACGGCCTCGATGTCGGGCGCACGGGACACTCGTGGGTCGACCATATGCTCATGCTGCGGCCGATGCTGGCTTGGGAAAAGGACGCGCTTACCGAAAGCTGGCGCGAGGTCGGGCATGAGGAAGAACTGCGCGCCTGCGGCGAAGTCATCGCGGATTTCCGTCAGGCATGAAAAAGACCGCCGAAGCGGCGGCCTTTTTCGCTATTGGATGGCAGCTCAGACCTTGTCGCCGAGCGCACCTTTGACCTTGCCCTTCAAATTCTGGGTTTCGCCCTTGCGCTCCTGCGCAATGCCTTCGGCTTCCAGCTCCGGGTTGTTGGTCGCGCGACCGGCGGCCTGCTTGATGTTGCCTGCGATTTCGTTGCCAAGTCCTTTGGCTTTGTCGGCTAATTCGCCCATGACGTAATTCCTTCTGCGTAATCCGGCCTCGCGGGGGTGCGGGCGGATGCATGGATTCAATCGACAGGACGGCCGATGGTTCCGCAACTTGTCCGATTTAATGGCTGGCCAGCAAGGCCCTGGCAAATGCCGCGCCACCGTCAGGGGCGAAGCGCAGGAACAGGCTTGGCTCGATCAGCTCCAGTTCCATGAGCCGGAACCGGCCCTCGCCATCGCGCAGCATATCGACGCGGGAATAGGCGAGGGTTCCCGTTTGGGTGATGCCGGAGGTTGCCGCTAATGCTGCTTCAGCCAAGGCCTTTGCCGCATCGGGCGCTTCCACCGCTTCCTCATAACCGCCGAACTGGTCCTGCACGCGGAAGTCTCCGGCGGCTGGGCGCTTGATGATCGAGTGGCTGAAGTTGCCGCCGAAGTAGAAAAGCGAATATTCGCCCTCTGCCGCGATGCCTTCCATATAGGGCTGGATCATCATCCGCTGGCCTACGACCTGCTCCGGGATGGCGTCACCAACTGAAAGGCGGAAGGTGCCATCCGCCCCACCCGATATCGGGGGTTTGACCACCAGCATGTCTGTGCCGAACGCTGAACGGGCATCGTCGAGCGCTGCCTCATCCAGACTTTCGCTCAGCCGCGTCGGCACAGTGGCAATTCCTGCCGCGTCCAGTTCGGCCAGATAGCTCTTGTCGCTGTTCCAGCGAAGCACGCTGACGGGATTACAGGCCGTAACCCTCTCGGCTTCCAAGCTGTCGAGCAGCGCAAACCAGCGCGGGCAGTCGCGTTGATAGCCCCAGGCCAGCAAAGGCGTGACAAAATCGAACGCGGCAAGGCCGTCGGCTTTGGTCCAGTCGATAAAAGCCGTGCCCGGACCGAATAGATGGACATAGTCGGCCTTTATGTGCGACCAGTGTTCTTCATATTCGGGAACGGGAGCGAGAAACGCGATTTTGGGAGCGGTCATTCGCCCGCCATCTTCAATATCTCTTTCCATTCGACAGGACTGACCGGCGCAACCGAGAGGCGCGACTGGCGGATCAATTGCATGTCAGCAAGCTTGGGGTTGGCCTTGATTGCCTTAAGCGTCACCGGATTGGCGATCTTGCGGACCGGCTTGACCTTCACCGCGACGAACCGCGCCTTCTCGTCGGTCGGGTCGATAAAATGTTCCTTGCTGACGGTCATGATGCCGACCACCTCCAGCCCGATATTGCTGTGGTAGAAAAAGGCCTCGTCGCCGACCTTCATCGCGCGCAGGTTGATTGCGGCGGTGTGGTTGCGCACGCCGTCCCATGTGCCTTCACCCTCCGCGACCAGATCGTCATAGCTGTAAACGTCGGGTTCGGATTTCATCAGCCAATATTGTTTTGCCACCTTGCACTCCCGTTTTTGACTGGCAACGCATTAAGCCAGCGACTATCTGCATGTCCATGACACAGATGCCCGTTATTTCGCTTGCGAGCCATGACACCGACACGCTTGGCCAGCAGCTTGGCGATTCCTTCAAGACTTATGGTTTTGCCACCGTTGTAGATCATGGCCTCGACCCGAAGCTGGTCGCCAGGGCGTGGGCGCTGACCAAGGAGCTGTTCGACCAGCCCGAAGCGGAGAAGCTGAAAGGCTTCGACAAGGCGATTGCCGGACAGCGCGGTTACACGCCGTTCAAGACCGAGATCGCCAAGGGCGCCGACCATCACGACCTCAAGGAATTCTGGCATGTCGGTCGCGATCATGCGTCCATGCTGCCCAACATCTGGCCCGACGTGCCGGAGTTCAAGGAGACCTTCCAGACGCTCTATGCCGAAATGGACAAGGTCGGTGCTCGGATATTGTCGTCGATTGCGCTTTATCTGGGGATGCCCGCTGATTGGTTCGATGACAAGATCGAGAATGGCAATTCCATCCTTCGCCTCCTTCATTACCCGCCGATCGAAGGCGATTCCGATGGCTGCATACGCGCTGGTGCGCATGAGGATATCAATCTGATTACGCTGTTGCTCGGCGCCGAAGAGGCCGGGCTTCAGATCCTTCGCCCCGACGGAAGCTGGATGGAAGTCGCGCCGCCCGAGGGCGGACTGGCGGTCAATGTCGGCGACATGTTGCAGCGGTTGTGCAACCATGTGCTGCCTTCGACGACGCACCGCGTGGTCAACCCGACGGGCGAGCGGACGAAGTTCAGCCGCTATTCGATGCCTTTCTTCCTGCACCTCAATTCGGACCATGCGATTTCGACGCTGCCGCAATGCGTGAGCGCGGACAATCCCGACCGCTATCCCGAGCCGATTCTCGCCGACGATTATCTGCGCGAGCGGTTGATCGAGATCGGCTTGCTTAAGGCGTAGCCGGTTCGGGCGGCTTGCGGCGGACGACGAGGTTGACGACCTCCATGAATGTCTCGCGCGCGCCGACCCAGAGCATCGCCGCATAGGACAGCCCGCCGACCGCAACGAGCAACAGAAGCCGCAATAGCGTCGGTAGCTCCGGCAGCGCCTGATCTGCGCCCCAGACCAAAGCCGCCATTACCGTAGCCGCTGCCAGTCCCGGCAGGACAGATGCAGCGAGACCGCTGAGGGTGAAGCCGATATGCGGGCGGGCTTGGTAGATGGTGAAGGCTAGCAGGATGGGGAAGGCGACCAGCCAGCCCCACGCCAGCGCATCGGCGCCATAGTCTACCGCGAACAGATAGACGCATGGCATCAGGATCGCGCCGAAGATCGAATTGCGCACCACGATATGGGGCAGGCCTAGCGCATTCAGCGCTGGCGCGAATAATATGTGCAGCGTCATTACCGGCATGGCTAGCGAAAGGATCGCGACCAAGGGTGCGGCCTCGGTCCATTTGGGGCCCATGACGACATCGACCAAAGGCTGCGCGGTGACTGCCATGCCGAGATAGAGCGGGCAGGAGACGAGCATGATGAGGCGGACGGCCTTGAGGAAGCCTGCCGACAGGGCCTCCTTGTCGTTCTGCAATCGCGCATAAGCGGGAAAGGCAACCTCGTTCAAAGGCGGCACGAATTTGGCGGCGAATATCTGGGTGAGAAACAAGGCTTCCGCATAAAGGCCGAGATTATGATTGTCGAAGGCGCGGCCGGCGATGAAGATGTCGCTCTGGCTCTGCACGATCCAGAAGCCGTGCGCGACGAGCATTGCCGCACCGAAATTGAAAATGCCGCCCGCGCCCTTGAAGTCGAAGCTGGGGCGCACCCAGAATTTCGTTGCGATCATCAGCGCGATCGAGCGCGTCCAGAAGATCGCGATCGGCGCGAACACCAGGGTCCAGACGCCATAGCCGCCGAACGCCATGCCGAGCGCGACGCCCGCGCCGACAAAGGCGGAGGTCAGGTTGACGATGGCGGGTTTGCGGAAATCGAGATTCCGCGTCAGCATCGCTTCGGGCAGGATCAGGAAGGGCGTCGACAGGTAAATAAGCGACTGCCAGCGCAACATATCGGCAATGATCGCCTCGCCATAATAAGCCGCGGCCAGCGGCGCGACGGCGAAGAACTGGATTGCGGCGAGGCCCGCGTTGAGCAGGATCAGCATGCCGAACGCCTGGCGGATGCGGATCGGTTCGACCTTTTCGGACTGGATCAGCGCCGAAACGAAACCATAACCGTTCAGGAAATTCAGGAATACCAGCACCACGGAGGTCATCGCGAACAGGCCGTAATCGCTTGGCTCCAGGATGCGGATGACCGCCAGCGTCGCCCCCCAGCTGATCAGCTGCGCCAGTATCTGCGTACCCGAACGCCAGAAAACCGCGGATTTCACGCGGGCACCGAACTCCTCGCGGGCGACATCTTCGTTGAGCGCAGTCAAATCCATATTGAACGCCTATAGGCGGAAAAACTTACCAAAGCTTGCCCCACCCTCGCGCTAAATTGACAAGATTCACGCAAATGCAGGGGGGTAACTGTCCACTTTGTCAATTTAGCGCCGTTCCCGCTTAAATACCGTAGTCCTGAGCCGCCAGCGCACTTGTGCGCTGGCGAAAAGTCGAAGGGCGCTTCTCCGCCAAGCACTGCGCTAGACCGAGAGGCGCCCTTCGACGGACGCAGTCGCCATGCGACTGCTGCTCAGGACTACGGTGATGTTTCGGGCTGCGGTTATGTTTCAAGGCAAAGCACTCCGACCCGTGCGCGTATCCTCGCTGCGCAGCGCGCTTTGCAGGATGCGCATGTCGGGGCCGCCGTTCACCGTCACCGATCCGCCACGCAGCACGCGGATGGTGGTGACACCGTTGATCGCGCGCTCCATCGCATGGTCGAACTGCCGCGCCCGCCCCATTTCGAGCGCCGCGTCCCAGCTTTTGGCAAAGCTCTCCGCCCCTTCGCGCTCGCGCAGATTATAGACGGACTGCCTGCTCATCCCCACCGCCTTCGCCGCCTGCCCCACCGAACCCATGACATGCAGCGCCAATATGAACCGCTCCTGCTGCGCCGCCGTCCAGCCATTGCTGCGTTTGCGGTCGAGCGGCACGGGGGTGAAGGCGAGCAGGTCCTCATCGGCAAGGAGTTGGGCGGGCGGGGTGGGTGGGGGTGAGTCGGTCATTTATGCATTGGAACATAAATGGAACATGTAGGACAGCGGTTTTTGCAACAGGCCCGGTCCCACGGGAGGGACGCAGCTATTATGTTGTTGCCGCGCAAGCCAATAATAGGCAGTTAAGCAGTTATGCAGAACGAACTTTACTATGGCGACAATCTCGATGTTTTGCGCAGGAAGATTGCGAGCGAGAGCGTCGATCTCTGCTACATCGACCCGCCGTTCAATTCGAAACGCAACTATTTCCAGATTTACAACAATCAGGGCAGCGAGGACCGTGCGCAGGCGCAGGCGTTCGTCGATACCTGGAACTGGGGCGATGAGGCGATTGAGGCGCTAGACTATATCAAGGATATCAATAGGTTACAAGGACAGGGGGGGGGTAATGCCTGCTGGACCGAGCAGACGGTCGAACTAATCAAAGGCTTGGAAAAGGTGCTCGGCAGGGGGAGCCTGCTGGCGTATCTTGTCCACATGACGCTCAGGATTGTGGAAATACACCGCGTTCTCAAGCCAACCGGTAGCTTTTATCTCCACTGCGACCCGACCGCGTCGCACTATCTGAAGCTGGTGTTGGATGCTGTGTTTTGCGGGCAGGGTGGGGACTTCAAAAATGAGATTATCTGGAAGCGCCGCTATGGCAACTTCAGCACCGTGCATGAATCGAAGAAATTCGGTTCCTGCACTGACACAATCTTATTTTACACGAAGATAGAACCAACACGCATCGTACCTCAATACAGCTTTGCTGACCCGGAATATCAGGCTTATGTTGAGAAGACTTTCCGGCACATTGACGAGCAAGGGAGACGTTATCGCATTGCCGACCTGGCAAATCCCGCACCGCGACCAAATCTGATGTATGAGTATAAGGGATATAAACCACCGGCAAATGGATGGGCCATATCGCGCGAAAAAATGGAGCTGTGGGACAAAGAAGGCAGGCTCCATTTTCCAAAATCCCCAGAAGGCCGGATTCAGCGAAGGCGATTTTTCGACGAACTTAAAGGCAAGCCTGTCCAAAGTCTTTGGGATGACATCGAGATGATTTCGTCACAAGCCGCTGAGCGTTTGGGCTATCCTACACAAAAGCCCGAAGCCCTGCTCGAACGCATCATCAAAGCGTCCTCGAAAGAGGGCGGCACGGTGCTTGATGCCTATTGCGGCTGCGGCACCACCGTCGCGGTCGCACAACGCCTCAACCGACGCTGGATCGGCATCGACATCACTTATCAGTCGATCGCATTGATCCTGAAACGCCTGCAGGATCGCTATCCCGACGACTGGCCCGCGATTGAGGCGAACATCAAGCTCGATGGCGTCCCGCGCGACATCGACAGCGCAATGGCACTTGCCAACAGGAAGGACGACAAGACGCGCAAGGAATTCGAGAAATGGGCGGTGCTCACCTTCAGCAATAACCAAGCGCGCATTAACGAGAAGAAGGGTGCCGACGGCGGTATCGACGGCGTGGCCTATTTCCTGATCGACAAAGACACGAACGGCAAAGCGATCTTCCAAGTCAAGTCGCGCCCCGGCACACGAGCCGATTTGGCCACGCTCAATTCGGACCGTCAGCGCGAAAAGGCCGAGTTCGGTTTCCTGATTTGTACCGGACCGCCCGACGCGCCGACAAAGGCGATGCGCGAAGAAATCCTAGCTGCGGGCAAGTATGAGCATCCGCTGCTTCAACGTCAGGATGATCGCTTGCAGATCGTGTTGCTGCCCGAACTGTTCCAAGGCAAACGGCTCGACCTGCCAATGGCGAGAGCCGATGCCGTCAAGGCTGCCGCCGCCAAGGGCGACGCCGACAAGCAGGCAGCGCTGGATTTGTGATGTCGGCCAATTGGAATTACGGTGACAGGTGCGAGAACCCCTATTTCGTCCAACGAGGCACCATTAAAAGCCCGACCGACCCTATTGCTCGAACGGATTGACCAGACTGACGCCCATCCCGTCGAAATCGACCACGTTCCGGCTAACCAAAGTCAAATCCGCCTCGATTGCGGTCGCGGCGATCCAGGCGTCGCGTTCGGATTTTGGATCGGGGATGTGAAGGCGCGCGCAGATCAATGCGACCGAGCGTGACAGCGGGAGGATGCGATGTTCATAAGTCGCCATAACCCGATCTTCGAACCACGCCCGTAAGGCTGCACCTTGTCTTTCGTCACGACGTTCCATTTGCCGGACACCGCGTTCCAGTTCGAAAACCGTCATTGCGGATACAAAGGTCGCTTCTGCGTCCACCTCGCCGAGCCACCGTGCGGCGCCCGGATCGATCCTCGCGGTGCCCAGCTTGCGGCTTTCCGAAATGACGTTCGTGTCGAGCAAATACATCAGTCGTCAAAATTGGGAACATGCGAGGAGAGGTCCGATCGCGCAGGCTCCCAATCGAAATCCTGTGGCGCCGCCGGGGTCAGCGCATCGGCAAGCGTCTTGCGCTGCGCTGCCATGCGCTCAAGCGCTTCCTCGATAATCTCGGCCTGACTGCGGCCACCCGTGGCAAGCCGGCGCAGCAGGGCGGTCGCCCGTGTCGAGCGAATAGTGATAGGGGGTTGGCGACGGCGGGCAGCGTTAGACATTTCAGGGACCTTTCGAGTTCTGGCTTATAGCGCCGTGCATACACATGTGCAAGCACAAGCCCGCTCTAGCGAATCTGGTTGAAGGTTCGAGCATTTTTGCCGGAATGGCGGCCTTTGGACATCGGAAACCAACGCTCCTGCGACCTATTACCCCGCCAAATCCCGCAGAAAACCGCCACATTCAGTCCCTTCGACGCTTTTTTGTAATAAAATTGCAAATGGCTGTTGACCGAATCCGAAACCCGCTTTAGAGGCCCTCTCACCGGACGGGAAGCGAACGTTTCTGCGGTCTGGTCGCCAACAAATAGGTCACCTACTCCTCTGGTAGCAATATCAGGGAACCATAGGTGTCCGCTTTTTTGTCGGTTTGGCTCTTTGACATTGTGATTTTAGATGAAGGGACATGTGGGCGGCGGCCCCGGTTTCTGCGGCTTCAAGGCGCAGAGGATCGGGTTACCAAATAAGCCGACTGCACATATGTCCTTTACGCATATATCCATATAGTAATTGACTATTGTGCAGCCCGGATCCTTGGATTCGGTCGTTTCAGTCGATCTTCGGATCGGTTGTCATGATTGTGAATCAAACTTGAGAGTTTGATCCTGGCTCAGAACGAACGCTGGCGGCATGCTTAACACATGCAAGTCGAACGAGACCTTCGGGTCTAGTGGCGCACGGGTGCGTAACGCGTGGGAAT